>ERZ1108166.370-NODE-370-length-44251-cov-7.188343_pt1 | contig 44251 bp, 39 predicted proteins | sample MGYA00403702_ERZ1108166 | MGnify/ENA primary metagenome ERZ1108166 (study PRJEB35170, sample SAMEA104062401) | human gut metagenome | biome: human gut; feature: human-associated habitat; material: faeces | place: Denmark | collected 2012-05-01 ...
CTATATATCCTGTTTTTCGAACAGGAGTCGTCAAATATACTTTTGCTTTTTCAAACAATTCATCTCGCTTATATTTTGACTCAATAAACTTATTGACACCGTCTTTTGCTACAAGAAATAAATCCGTCGCTTCCAACTGCTTTACTGCTCTGGTCAAGGTCATTGCTGTAAATGGAAGCACTTTTCCGGCTTCTGAAATATACAATCGTTTTTTCTTACTGTACAGATAAAATAAAAACAACTGCTGCGTGGAGTAAACAAACTTACCCGTCAGCTTTTGGGGTTCTTTTTCATCAGAAAGCATTGTCCCAATGAAAGGAAGAAAGACCTGCTTATTAGTAATAAACGGTATATTATTTTCTATAAGGCTTTTTCTTCGATAATTTGATACCGTTGTAAGTTCAAATACAACTGGCACATTATCAATCTGCTGTATTTTTACAATTTGTTTTTTCAATGCCGGAAGTGTGGCAAGTTCTTCTGTTGGAGCAAGCATTATACAGCGACTGTTTCCAATATATGCTGTATGAAAATCATAATTCTCTGCAATATAAACAGGCAAAGAATCCTGATGATTCCATGCTTCATATTTTATAGAAATCCCGAATACGCTTGTAAACATATTTCTCGTTCTCCTTTTAACTCATTTTCTTTCATTTTAACTTTCGCAATGTTAAAAGTCAAGTTTTTGAGTTGTTTTAATTTTTCTAAAATTCTTTTCTCTCACACCCTGTATTTTCCCCCTCCATCTTTTGTATATGTAAGAGGGTTCGTAGATTAGAGCAAGATCCACCCAGGTATTACCGTATCATCTGCGTACCTTACAAGAATACCGTGAGTAAGTCCATACTTTTCCCACAATCTGTCCAGTGTGTTTAGGTAAATGTTTGCCAGTAACGGAGAAATGACCGAACCTTGGCTCGTTCCCAGTTCAGAGATCATCAGTATATTTCCGTATAATACTCCCGATTTCAGCCATTGCCTTATCAGTTTTAGTATTCTTCGGTCTGATATTCTCTGTTCCACTAACACCATCAGTTTGTCCTGGTTTACGTTATCAAAGAATTTCTCAATGTCTGCATCTACTACATAGTAGCCTTTGTTGTTACATGCTTTTCTGACCTTCTCCAGTGCTTGTGTTTTGCACTTCTTTTCGGTCTAAAACCGTAGGAACAATCTCTAAAGTCAGCTTCGAATACTGGCTCTATAGCTGTCTTTGTAGCCATCTGCACAATTCTGTCTTTGACCGTTGGTATTCCAAGCGGTCTTTCACTTCCGTCTGGCTTTGGTATCATTACTCTTTTTACTGGGGATGGTTTATATTTTCCCTCCCTCAGTTCCGATTTGATTTCTGATAGGTATTTCTCAATTCCCATCTCTTCAATATCTTCGATTTTAATACCATCTACACCACTGGAACCTTTGTTAGCTTTTACTCGTTTCCATGCTTCCATAAGTATATCGTCCCGATATACTTTATCGTATAGTGCATGGAATCTTCGGCTGTTACATTTCTTGGCTGTCAGATATAGTTTGTTTTGAAGTTGTCGAACTTTTCCTTTGGAGTTGTTAGTCAACATGACATTCTCTCACTCTTACCCTCTCTACAAACATGAATGAAGTAAGGAACCTTCCCATAAACTGCGTTTTCTTGCACAGTTATAATCGGTACTATGTTCCCCTCCGACTCCCTCCTATCAGAAATACGCTTTCGCCAAACTTATACGCTTTCTCTTTACCTTTCGGTGATGGGTAGGGTCTCTCCAGTTCCGAACCACACTTTCCATACATACCGCTTCCCATATACCGAAAGATTCTTCCGTGCTGCTTTTCCAGTTTCTTCACACGTTCCTTGGTTTTCACCCATATGCTCAAGGCTCAACTTCTCTTTGCTCTCTTTCGAGACCTTTTTTTTACGATACGGCAGAATTCACTTTATGTTACGGTCTGCATGTTTGCTCGCTCCTCTTATCGAGGTTACTTTATCCACTCGCTTAGCACCCTGCATTACTGCAACGCACCGAGTTTAGCTACACGGCTCACTGGCGATTACCGTGACCGGATTTACACCGGCAAGTGTGGTCCAGCTTCGCTGGACACACGGCAAACAAAAAAAGGACACCTTCCATTGGTATTTCTACCAAAAGAGAAGTGTCCTTTTATACACCTTATTTTTGAAAAATGCTCCTCAAAAATAATCAATATTTTACTTGTAAACAAATAAGTCAAACAGTTAAGAATCCATAGAGCTCCTTATTCTGTTTCCTTATAATCCATACATCATTATTTCAATCTATACAGCTCCAGGCCGTTTCATGTAGCTCCATGTCAATCCGTGGAACCACTTTTCCTGATTGGACGTCTATGACTACCAAACCAAACTCGTTTTTCTGGATTAGTACAGTTTTGCACCTGCCGGGATTCTGTTATCTACCATAAGAAGATTCAGTCCCTCATGTCCGTCTTCCTCATGTACTGCGGAAATGAGCATACCGCAGGAATCAATACCCATCATTGCTCTTGGCGGAAGGTTCACGATTGCGATGCAAGTTTTGCCAATCAGTTCTTCCGGCTCATAATACTCGTGGATTCCACTTAAGATTGTACGGTCTGTTCCTGTTCCGTCATCTAAAGTAAATTGAAGAAGTTTCTTAGACTTCGGCACTGCCACACAGTCTTTTACTTTTACTGCACGGAAATCAGATTTTGAGAATGTCTCGAAATCAACATCCTCCTCGAATAACGGCTCGATTTTCACGTTGGAGAAGTCGATCTTTTCTGCCATGTCTGATGTAGCAGTAAATGTTGCAACAGATTTTGCCGGAGCCTTCTGTCCTGCGTTGTTTGCTTCGTTTTTAGCAGCGCCCTGTGACTTCATTGTCGGGAACAGAAGCACGTCTCTGATTGCAGCTGAATCTGTAAGAAGCATACACATACGGTCAATACCAAAACCAATTCCACCTGTAGGCGGCATACCAACTTCAAGGGCATTCATAAAGTCTTCGTCTGTTGTATTTGCTTCCTCATCACCCTGAGCAAGAAGCTCTTCCTGGGCTTTGAAACGCTCTCTCTGGTCAATCGGGTCATTCAGCTCGGAGTAAGCATTTGCCATCTCCCAGCCGTTCATAAAGAACTCGAAACGTTCTGTATATTCCGGATTCTCCGGTTTCTTCTTTGTAAGCGGAGAAATCTCGATTGGATGATCCATAACAAATGTAGGCTGGATTAAATGCTCTTCTACAAACTCCTCGAAGAAAAGACTTAAAATATCGCCTTTTTTGTGACGCTCTTCAAATTCTACATGGTGTTCTCTTGCAATGGCTCTTGCCTCTTCCAGTGTGTGGATTTCATTGAAATCAACGCCTGCATATTTCTTAACGGCATCTACCATTGTAATTCTCTCAAACGGCTTTCCAAGATCCATTTCCACACCGTTGTAAACAATCTTTGTTGTGCCAAGAACTTCCTGCGCAACATAACGGTAAAGATTTTCTGTAAGGTCCATCATGCCGTGATAATCTGTATACGCCTGGTAAAGCTCCATAAGAGTAAACTCAGGATTGTGGCGTGTATCAAGACCTTCATTACGGAATACGCGTCCGATTTCGTATACTCTCTCAAGACCGCCTACAATCAGTCTCTTTAAGTAAAGCTCAAGGGAGATACGAAGCTTAAAGTCCTCGTCAAGAGCATTGAAATGTGTCTCAAATGGTCTTGCTGCTGCGCCGCCTGCATTTGCAACGAGAATCGGTGTCTCTACTTCCATAAATCCCTGAGTATCCAGGTATCTTCTGATTGCACTTAAAATTTTGGAGCGCTTAATAAACGTATCTTTTACTTCCGGATTCATGATAAGGTCTACATATCTCTGACGGTAACGAAGGTCTGTGTTTGTAAGACCGTGGAATTTCTCCGGAAGAACCTGAAGGCTCTTTGATAACAGAGTTACCTCAGAAGCATGGATAGAAGTTTCTCCTGTTTTTGTTTTGAAAACTTCACCTTTAATACCGATAATATCGCCTACGTCAAGTTTTTTGAAATCCTTGTAGGACTCTTCTCCTATGCTGTCTCTTGCAACGTAAGACTGGATTGTTCCCTGTAAATCCTGTACATGGCAAAAAGATGCCTTTCCCATGACACGTTTGGACATCATACGTCCTGCGATAACTACAGCTTTTCCTTCCAGTTCCTCAAAACTGTCTTTTACTTCCTGGCTGTGGTGTGTTACATCAAATTTTACAATTTTAAACGGATCTTTCTCATTTGCCTGTAAGTCCGCCAGTTTCTCACGGCGCACTTTTAAAAGCTGATTTAAATCCTGTTCCTGCTTCTTCTGCTCTGCCACTTTTGCTCCTCCTGTTTTATTTAGTATTTCGTCGTTGTACGCTCGGGTGAACGTAAATACTCACTTCGTTCGTGCTTCCGTTCCTTCCTCTCAACTCCAAAACTTCTGCTTCGCAGAACCGCCCTTTCGGGCTTTATGTTTCGTCGTTGTACGCTCGGGTGAATGTGAATACTCGCTTCGCTCGTGCTCACATTCCTTCCTCGCTACACGTTTCGCTGGATTTCCAGTACCTTGTACTGCATTACGCCTGCCGGCATTTCCACTTCTACAATGTCTCCTTTATGAGCGCCGATTAACGCTTTTCCTACCGGAGATTCATTGGAAATCTTGCCTTCCAGACTGTTTGCCTCTGTAGAACCTACAATTTTAAGTTCGATGTCTTCCTCAAACTCAAAATCATGAACCTTAACTTTACAGCCTACGCTGATTTTGTCAAGGTCTACTTCATCTTCTACAACAACCTCTGCATTTTTCAGAATCTTTTCAATTTCCTCGATACGTGCTTCTATATCTCTCTGTTCGTCTTTTGCTGCATCATACTCTGCGTTCTCGGATAAGTCGCCCTGTTCTCTGGCTTCTTTAATTTTCTCTGCTACTTCTTTTCTTTTTACTACTTTTAAATCATGCAGTTCTTCTTCTAATTTTTTCAGACCTGCATAGGTAAGTAAGTTCTTCTTTTCTTCCATTTTCCTTACTCCTTTTCCACTCTTTTTCTAAAAAAGGTTAGAGATACTCTAGGATATTCACAATTTCAGTATTATACCCAAAACCTCAGCTATTGTCAAGCCGTTTTGCCCTTTATTCCCAGTATTTCCGAGTATATAATGAAAGAGAATCCTGCTCGCAGGATTCTCTTCCCTTTGCCATTTCTTAACTTACTTCACAATAAACTGACCGCCTGCAACATTAAATTTTGCGCCGTCATATTCAATGACTCCATTATAGTTTTTATCAAGCATACCCTTATTCACTACAAAAAATGCATTATCGTACATCGCAACTCCGCTGTGTTGTTCCTGAACCTGTCCCTGGGAAAGGAAATACCAGTTGTCCGGTTCTTTAATATCCTGCCACAGGCCATTTACTTTATTAAGAAGACGCCCTTCTGCAAAAAGGAACGTTCCTCCATCATACGGAACAAGTCCTGTCACATCTGTATCCAGTACTCCGTCTTTAATATAGAAAAATTCATTATCATACATTGTCACGCCTGTAAACTGTTCCTGAACCTGTCCATAAGAAAGGAAATACCATTTCTTATCCAGATTAAAATACCAAAGTCCGTGAACGTCTTTTGCAATCTCTCCATTTACCATAAGGAATTTTTTTCCGTCCTGTTCCTGAATCACGCCTCTGTTTTTTCCGGATACAAAAATGTACTTCTCTGATTTTGCCATTTTATCTGTTTCCGGATTGTAATAAGCCATTTTGTATTTTTCTCCCTGGATTCCATTATCTGACGGCTCAAAAGCATCTGCAAAAAGGAACCGCGGCTGGAGGTCTACCGTTCCTATATCTCCGTTTTCCGGTTCAAAAATAAATGCTGTTTTTTCAAAGTTTGTATTGTCAAAAGCTTCTTCACTGACCGCTGCAAGGCATTCCTCTGTTTCCGTATAACGGACAAGATACATTCCAAAATAATCTTCCTCTGATCTCCAGTCAAATTTGTAGTTGATGTCGTAGCAGTCTTCTGTAAAAGATGCCCCGGCTTCTTTTGCTCCTGCTGTATCGCAGTTTAATATAGTCAAAGGCATTTCTTCTTCGACTGTCTGTCCATTTTGAGCATCCGATTTTTTTATTCCCGGGAAATATCCTCCATTAAATGTGACAGAAGCTTTTTCTTCCCCTTCTCTTCCAAGATATATTTCCATAGCGCCTTCCTGTGCAAAATTCCTGTTATCAATAACTCCCATGTCAAAAACAGCGCCGGGAAGCCCATAAATAACAGGAGAATTAAACTGGCCTTCTTTAAATTTCAAGCTGTCTTCTATTACCAGCCGACTCCACTCTCTGTTGCTGATTAATTTATTACATGCAAGAGATTTGAGTACGGAATCTGTAACTATTACTGTTCCTGTTGATGAAACGCTCTGATTCATACGGCAGCCTATAAATTCTGTAATCCCTTCTCCTGTAATATCAAAAGAGCCGCTTCCGCCTGCAAAATTCATAATGCTCAGTTTTATCCCTGCCGGAACATATACTGAAGAAATCTTCGGTGAATAAACAGTTCTTGTATCTGTCTGCTCGTCATACTCTTCATACGCATAACTTTTCAGTCCTTTAATCCCCTCCGGTACAGACCATGTCCCTTTCACTTCGTAATCCGGCGCAAAGCCCAAAACGTAATACCCTGTTCCATTCCCCTTTTTCTCATTGGCAGCAATTCTTCTCATTGCGTTATCCAAAGTTCCCGAACTTCCAACACCCTGTCTGCACGCTTCCGGATACTCGCTGATTCCATCTGATTCAAAAGCTTCTTCTGCAGTCATGTCCTCTGTATTCTTAAAGCATTCTACGCTAAAACCAAATTGAGAAACAGTTGTTCCATCCATGTCAATACCGTAACCGTCATCTCCGCCTACCCACATTTTAGAACTGGTATCAAGAACTTCCACATCATTTTTCATATTGCAGCGCACTGCCTGACTTCCTTCGCCAATGTCTATAAAACGCCACTCATCCTGCTCAAAATCTTCCACATAATGTACACCGATTCCTGCCGGTTCTTCAAAAACGTTTCCTTCTTCGTCTGTTCCTTCATTCATTCCAAAATCAAATACACTGTGGAATACAGGAATCACAGTATCGTTGTATCCTTCCACATTCAAATACAGGTTATAATCTTTTTCATTTTCTCTGTTTACAGAATCCTTCTGTATCTCATAAAATTCAACAGGCCCTTCCGCGATTTCAAGGCTGTTGCGATAGTCTGTAAATTTTATACTTTCAACGCCTCGAATGCCTCCTATATGCCCCCATTCTCCGCCCATAATCAGAGTGTCTTTCTCACCTGTACCTACAATCGTACCTTCCACCACATTATTTTTTATCTTTATTGTTCCTTTTCCCTCGAGAAGACGCAGCTCTCCCGATGTATAAATATTTACTTCCAGAACTGCATTTCCATCAGAAGCAATACTGTTTACCCCCATATCTGCCCCTGTAAATCCTGCCGTAAGCCCTGACGGCACTTCAACATCTGCAAAACCATTCTGGCTGCCTTCTTCTGCCTGTATCATACAATAGCCTGTATTTGTTCCTGAAAGCTGACCCAAAAATTCAGAAAAAGTCACAGGCTCCTCGCAGCCCTGCCATTCCATGCTTTCCCATTCTGCATCTGATATTTCTTCCCCTTTTTCCCATTTTCGGAATATCTCTTCAGAAACATAAGCACCTGTCCATTTTGCCACACCCTCTTCTCGGGAGCTTATAATTTCTGCCGATATTTCACCAACTGATATTTCATCGTCATTATCCGTCAAAATCTCTTTTTCTCCTGAAAGAACATCCTCTTCCAACATTACTTCTGCCGTTCCATCTGAAAGCTCTGTTGTTTCTTCTCCCGAAACATTAACACACGCTCCTGAAACGCCAAGCCCAAGGGCCAGCAGCAACATCCATTTTTTCTTCATATAGCTTCCTCCTCATTAAGAATATTATAAAATAGGCTCTTCCCCTATTTCTTCCAGAAAATTGTTCATTTCCTCAAGAGTCATTCCCTTCTCAATACCATAAATAAGTGCCGCATCGTACCGTTCTCTTGGGTAAAGCCTGGCCTTCCCGCCAATATCTAACAGCCGCTGCAGCTCTTCCAGTTTAAGCCCAAACAGAATTCCACACTGAAGAAGTATCTTCCTTGTGGGAATTCTCTGTCCTCCCAGAATTTTACGTCCGTAAGACTCATCCAAATTCAGCCTATATATCAGTTCTTTTCGCGTAATACCGCGTTCTTCCATCAAATGTTCCAGATATACGCCAACGTTAATCTTATATTTCCCCTTGCTCCAAAAGAAATCTATTCCTTCTTCTTTGATCATATTTATAATCTTATCTGTTTCTTTCATTGCAGTCCCTTCCCTCTGTCTGCCGCACTAAAAAAAGCAGCTATGGTACTTATTATCATACCATATCTGCTTTCTTTTCATCGGGACAATCTTGTCCCTTTTCTATTTTCCTTTTATTCTTCCAGCACAAACTTAACCTTTATATCAGGAACTGCCTTCATAATTTCTTCTTTCTGCCGTCTGGTACAGTAAATCTCTTCCAGAACAGGCGCTTTGCATACAGGTGTGTAATCCTGTATATTAAGCCATCCTATCCCAAGATGCAGAAGAGATGATGCTTTTTTTACAGGAGACAAGTCTGTAACCTGGCTTCCCTGAATGTGAAGATATTGAAGAACAGGAAAATTTTCTATTCCCTCAAGAGATTGAAGACCACCTCTCATCACAATCATATTCAATTTATCCATCCCCTTAAGAGGCTCCAGATTTTTTCCTTCATAGCTGTGATAACAATTCAATCTTACGAGATTTTTCATCCGGCAGAGAACTTCCGTATCTTCCAGACTGATTTCATTTTTACTTAGTATTCTTAAGTCTTCCTGTGTCAGAAGCTTATCAATCCCTCCCATTGCCACCTTAGTATCAAGAATGGAACATTCTTCCAATGCAAGGGATTCCAGAAAATCAAGGTTTTGTATAATCATCGAATCAAGATTCAGGTTTTTGAGACGAAAACACTTTCCCAGTATCTTCATATCTGTACATGGATTTTCCCCAAGTACAAGGCTGGAAAGCTTTGGCAGTTTATCAAGAGCCGTAACTTCCAGAATATCATTTCCATACAAATTCAACGTTTCTATGGGGAGATTTTCCAACGGAGAAAGGGAACGGATATTTTGTCTGCAAATTACAAGTTCTGTAAGATTTTCCATATAGGAAAAATCTGCGAGGCTGCATATGCTTCCCTTTTCCAGTTCATTCTGAGCTTCTTTATTTACATACATCCATCCTCTTACCTCTACAACATCCTCCTCTTCCAGAATCTTTTCTCCTACAATCCGGATACTTTTAATTTGCCGCAGCATTTCTTCTGTAATTGCCGTGTCTTCATCAAGCTTCAGGCTGCTTCGCACGGCTTCTTCCACAAGAGGCTCCTGAAAATTTATACTCTTCTCTGTGATTTCCTTTTCACAAAAAAGCAGTCTCAAGGCCAAAAGACCAAATAAGAAAACACCCCCTGCACCTGCAAATCCTCTATGTCCTTTTGGGGTAATGCATCGCAGCAAAGCTTTTTCCATATCTCCTGCACCGACATATCGTTTAGCCGGGTCAAAAGCGGCTGCTTTTTTTATGATTTTCTTTAATTTTCTGTTTATGCGCACATTTGAAAGAGCTTCCGTATCGTACGTTCCTGACGCAAGATAGCACAGTGTCTCTCCAATTGCATATATGTCTGTGCGTTTATCTGTCTGATTGAATCCATATTGCTCCGGCGCCGCAGTTCCTTCTGTTCCAACAAGAAACGTATCTTTTTTTCCTTCTTTATAATAACGTCCTGTGCCAAAATCAATAAGTATATATTGACCATCGGGAGTACAGACTATATTTTCCGGTTTTATATCACGATGAAGAAGAGGTTTTTCCATATCATGAAGCTTCTCAACTATCCGGCAGAGCGAAATACCGGCTTCACAGATTTCTTCTTTGGAAAAATCATGATTCTGAGCAATTTCGTAAAGCGTCCTTCCCTCTATGTACTCTCTGAGAAAATACAGGTTTCCCCCTTCCTCTATAAGACAATATGGCCTTGGTATTCCACGCAGTCCTTTTTCTCTCATCCCGCTCAAAAAATCATATTCTCTTTTCAAAAACTCTCTGTATATGCCGGTCCCCTGTTTAATAACGCAAAATCCTCCAGTAAGACGGTTCTTTAAGAGGATGGTCCATGTGTCTTTTCCCTCCTTAAGACATTTTACTGCCTCATACTGTTTCCTTACTTTTTCCGGAAGAAAAAAAGCTTCTAATTCTTTTTTATATTTTTCTTTAAAATTTTCCCGCTCCTCGTTCATATGTATCCCCCCGGAAATCGAGAAGTTTTTCTAATTCTTCATAGCTGCTCACAAGGTTTGTTTCCCTTCGAAGAGCTGCGCTGTGGCGCATACCTGCCGTATACCATGCCACATGCTTACGCATCTCCCGAATGCCTGTAAATTCACCTTTTAAATCAATCTGCATTCTGGCATGGCGAAGTATCATTTCCCTTACTTCCTCTGCAGAAGGACGGGGAAGTTTTTCCCCTGTTTCAAAGTAATGATTCAGTTCCCGGAAAAGCCAAGGATTTCCTCTTACCGCTCTTCCTATCATCACACCGTCACATCCGGTTTCTTTTATAAGCGCCTCTGCTTTTTCCGGAGAATCCACATCTCCGTTTCCGATTACAGGAATAGTTACCGCTTCTTTTACTCTGCGTATTGTATCCCAGTCTGCTGTCCCTGAATAATACTGCTGCCGCGTTCTGCCGTGAACCGCAATCGCCGCCGCTCCTGCATCCTCCACGCGCTTTGCAATATCTACAATATCTACCGGCTCATTTTCAAACCCAATGCGTACCTTCACAGTAAGGGGTTTTTTTATTGCAGAAGAAACGCTTTTTACAATTTTTACAATCAGCTCCGGATTTTTTAAAAGAGCAGAGCCCTCCCCGTTATTTACCACTTTGGGAACAGGGCAGCCCATGTTAATATCAAGAATATCAAAAGGGCGTTCCTCAATTTCAGCAGCTACTCTTGCCATCAGCTCCGGCTCACTTCCGAAAAGCTGCATAGATACAGGATGCTCGCTTTTATTAATTTCCATCAGAGCCTCTGTATTTTTATTATGAAAGGAAATCGCTTTTGCACTGACCATTTCCATACAGATAAGACCTGCACCCTGCTCTTTACACAGCTTTCGAAAAGGAAGGTCTGTAACGCCTGCCATAGGCGCAAGCACAAAGGGATTGTCAATCTCAACGTCTCCGATTTTCCACTTCATCTTCATGGTTATTCTTCGCCGTCCGCTTTCTTTTTTAATTCTTCCTCCGGAATATCTCCGAGAAAAAATACTTTATAATACATTTCCAGAGATTCCAGAAGATCTCTCTTGTCTGTCTGAAGCTGCTTTATTTTTAATGCGCTTCCGATTTCGTCGAAACAGGCGTCTGCCTCCAGAGCTTCTGTTTTAAACTGAAGTCTGCCATCCTCGTCAAATTCCAGAGTGAGGACACCGCCTACATCTTCTGTAAAAAGAACGCACATAATCTGCAGCTCCTGCTTCACATGATCCGGCAGGGAATTAAAATCCTGATTAAAATAATATTTCTGTTCGTATGCGCTTGCGCCGCATAACACGATATTTTCCTGATACATAAAGTACCCCTTTCTATACGTAGCTGTAAAGCCCCCGAACAGACACTTCTCCTGCACCAACTGCTTTTTCTGTGCCGTCCGAAAGCCTTACAAGTAATTCTCCTTTGTCATTAATTCCTGTACACACACCTTCATAAGGATTGTTTTTATCAAGAACTCTCACTGGCTGTCCGTAATTTGCCAGCATCTCTTCGTATTTGCTTTTCAGAAGAGATAGGTCGTGTGTTTTATCAAATATTTCATAATTTTCCTCGAATGCTTCCATAACAAGAGCAATCATCTGGTTTCTGTCTGTCTTTTTTCCTGACTCCAGAAAAAGAGAGGTTGCCTTATCTGAAAGCTCAGGGGGAAATTCCGGTATATTTACATTAATGCCTGTCCCGATTCCCACATACCGGATTTTTGAACCGTTAAGTCCCATTTCCGTCAGAATACCGCAGATTTTCTTTTTGGAAAGCACCACATCATTGGGCCACTTGATTTCCGGGGAAAACCCCAGCTTCTGCACTGCCTGCGCCACAGAAAGTCCCATCACCAGCGTCAGCATAGGCGCATATTCCGGGGCAAAAGAAGGACGGAGAAGAAGCGTCATCATAACGGACGTTCCCTCCTCCGCTTCCCATACTCTTGTAAACCGTCCTCTTCCTGCCGTCTGAAACTCCGCCACAGCAAGGGTTCCATGATCCGCCCCGTCTTTTTCAAGTTTTTTAATCCACAAATTTGTAGAATCTGTTTCTTTTGCAAAATGGACGGTTTTGCCCGCCCATTTTGTATGTACTGCTTTTGAAATTGTCTCTTTTGTATATAGAATATCCGTCATTTCTCCGGCACTCCCAGAGTTGCCGCCATCACTGCTTTGATGGTATGCATACGGTTTTCCGCCTCGTCAAATACTTTTGACTGAGAAGATTCAAATACTTCGTCTGTCACTTCCATATCTGTAAGGCTGAAACGTTCTCCCATCTCTTTTCCGATTTTTGTCTTTAAATCATGGAATGCAGGGAGACAGTGAAGGAAAATTGCCTTTGTGCCTGCGTTTCTCATCACCTGTTTTGTCACCTTATACGGTGTAAGGTCATGGATTCTTTCTTCCCATACCTCATCCGGCTCTCCCATAGAAACCCATACGTCTGTATAAATAACGTCTGCATTTTTGCTGCCTTCTTCCACATCCTCAGTAAGAGTAATCGTTCCTCCGGAAGCTTCTGCATACTGACGGCACTGCTCTACCAGCTCCTCATTTGGGAAATATTTTTTGTTTGTGCAGGCAGTAAAGTGCATACCAAGCTTAGAGCAGGCAACCATAAGAGAATTTCCCATATTATAACGGGCATCTCCCATATATACAAGACGGATTCCCTTTAAACCGCCAAAATGCTCTCTGATGGTAAGTATATCTGCCAGCATCTGTGTGGGATGATACTCATTTGTAAGACCATTCCACACCGGAACGCCGGCATGAGCTGCAAGCTCCTCCACAATTTCCTGTCCAAAGCCTCTGTACTCAATTCCGTCATACATACGTCCCAGAACTCTTGCAGTATCTGCAATACTCTCTTTTTTTCCAATCTGAGAACCTGTAGGGTCAAGGTATGTGCTGCCCATTCCAAGATCATGGGCAGCCACCTCGAAGGCACATCGGGTTCTTGTGCTTGTCTTTTCAAAAATCAGGGCAATATTTTTGCCTTTATAATATTCATGAAGCTCCCCTGCTTTTTTCTTTGCCTTTAATTCTGCTGCCAAGTCAAGCAGATACATGATTTCTTCCGGTGTAAAATCTTTTAAAGTAAGAAAATTTCTGCCTTTTAAGTTCATGGCTTTGTCCTCCCTGCAAGTCATTATTTTGTATTATCTGTCTCTTTTATTTTTTCCAAAGCTTTTTCTGCTTTTATATCTTTGTCTACCACGATTTCTTTTAAGGAAGCAGCAAGTCCTGCGATTCCCTGAATATCCGATGGAATAATAATTTTTGTAGCTCTGCCGTCTGCCGCTTTTCCAAACGCCTCAAGACTCTTCAATGTAAGAACTGCATTATCCACGCCGGCTTCTTTAATCATACGAAGACCTTCCGCTGTGGCGCTCTGTACTTTAAGCACTGCTTCTGCCTGGCCTTCCGCCTCTTTGATCATACGCTCTTTCTGTGCCTCTGCACGTAGAATCGCAGCCTGTTTTTCTGCCTCCGCGTCAAGAATGGCTGACTGTTTTTTACCTTCTGCAACAAGAATCGTAGAGCGTTTCTCTCCTTCTGCAATCAGAATTGCCTCACGGCGTTCACGCTCTGCCTTCATCTGTTTCTCCATTGCGTCCTGAATGGCAGCCGGAGGCATGATGTTTTTCAGTTCCACACGGTTTACCTTGATGCCCCACTGGTCTGTCGCTTCATCGAGAGACGCTCTCATTTTTGTGTTGATTACCTCACGGGAAGTCAGCGTTTCATCAAGTTCCATATCGCCGATGATATTTCGGAGCGTTGTTGCAGAAAGATTTTCAATGGCCATAATGGGATTGTCTACTCCGTATGCATAAAGCTTTGGATCTGTAATCTGGAAAAATACAACTGTGTCAATCTGAATTGTTACATTATCTTTTGTAATAACCGGCTGCGGAGGAAAATCCACAACCTGCTCTTTTAAGTTCACTTTTCTTGCCACGCGTTCAATGAACGGAAGTTTAAAATGAATACCGGTTCCCCATGTATCCCTATATGCCCCAAGACGCTCCAGAACAATGGCATATGCCTGCGGCACAATACGAATACAGGAAGCTAAAATCCATAATGCCAGAAGAATAATAATTACAAGAAAAATCATACCACCCATAAATTAGCCCTCCTTAACTTCTTTTACAATCAGTTTTACACCATGTATTTCTTCAATCTCAACTACCGCATTTTCCGGGATTTTTACGGAGTCGTCCGAGGTTCGCGCCATCCATTCTATGTCGCGTATCCTCACATGCCCTGTCTGGGCAAGATTGTCAATTTTTTCGATAACAACTGCTTTTTTTCCCAAAAGGCTTTCCGCATTTGTCTTCTCAACATTGTGATTCATATACCGCACTGCCACAGGTCTTGTAAAAATAAGAAGTACAAGTGATACTGCGAAAAATAAACCAAACTGCAGAACAACTCCTGCGCCACAGTATGCGGCAATAGCAGCTACAAGTGCGCCGCCTGCAAACCAGATAGTTGTAAGTCCTGCCGTAATCGCCTCAATAACAAGAAGAACAGCAAGAATTCCAAGCCATATCATCGGTTCCATAAAAATCCCCCTTTCTCTTTATTTCCTCAGCAGAGCTTCCGTCAGCCCCGGCGCTGCCTGGAAACTTCATACATCAGGATACCCGCTGCCATAGCAGCATTGAGAGACTCCACTTCTCCGCACATGGGAATCCGTATCAGGCAGTCTGCGCTTTCAGCCGCCGAATCCGTAAGTCCCTTTCCTTCGTTTCCTATAAAAAATGCAGTTCCCCCAAGGTAAGATTCCCTGTCATAGGAATTTTCCCCTTTTAAATGGGCTGCAAATGTACGGACTGATTTTTCCTTAAGCTTCTCCTTCCATGATACCACATCTTCTATATAGAGAAAAGGCATTCTGTATATAGAACCCATAGTGGAACGGATTACTTTTGGATTTGTTACATCTACGCAGGTCTTTGTGAGAAGAACACCTGTAATACCGGCGCCCTCTCCTGTCCTGAAAATGGTTCCCACATTTCCCGGGTCCTGTAAATCCTCCAAAACCATGAGAAAAGGCTTTTCACCACGAAAAAGAGCTTCTTCTGTATAGACAGGTTTTTTCAATACGGTGAGAACTCCCTGTGGTGTCTGCGTATCGCTCATCTGGCGGAACACAGGATCAGCCACAATTTCATAGTCAAGAGACTCCTCTGTTATTTTAACCAGAATTTCTTCATCTTCTGAAAGAGACTCCGCTACATAAACTCTGGAAATCCAGTCTGCAGGAGCTTCCCGAAACATTTTTCTGCCCTCTGCCGTAAAAAGCCCCTGCTGTCGTCTTGCCTTCGCCTTCTGATTTAACTGTATTACATTTTTAACCTGACTGTTATTTACACTTGTAATCATAAATTTCTCCACTTTTACCGCATAAATGCAGGATCTGCATTTAAGTCCTGGTTTTTTCCGATTGCAATAATAGAACAGCCTTCTTCCAGAATCTCCTCCGGTCTGATATTTACATCTACCTGCTCATTTTGTTTGATTCCGATAACATTGATACGGTATTTCTCACGAATTTTCAGCTCCATGAGAGATTTTCCTACCCAGTCGTCCGGTATTTTAAATTCTGCAATACTGAATTCTGAAGAAAGCTCAAATACATCCACATATCCATTTGTCATCAGATTTTTTGCTGTACGAAATCCCATTGACTGTTCCGGATAAATTACTTTATCTGCCCCAATCTTATCAAGGATACGTCCGTGCAGAGCGTTCGTTGCCTTTGCCATAACAAAGGGAACTCCCAGTTCCTTCGCCTGCATCGTTGCCACAATGCTTGCCTCGATATTATCGGAAATAGAAATAACAGCAACATCTACGTTCTGTACGCCCAGCGATTTCAAAACTCCCGGTTCACGCACATCTGCCCTTACAGCATATGTTACCTTATCCGCAACCTCCTGTACTTTTTCTTCATTTACATCTACTGCAAGAACATCACTGTCAGACTCTGCCAGCGTTTCTGCAAGTGTGATTCCAAACTGTCCAAGACCAATGACTGCAAAAGATTTATCTCTCATATCCTTTTATATTCCTCCAAAAGCTGTATATACCGCTTTTAACCAATCATAATATCTTCTTCTGCCAGATGTGTATTCTCCGGCCTTTTCTGAGAATGAGAAATTACTGCCGAACCAAGAGTAAGAGGTCCGATTCTTCCCAAAAACATAGTAAGAATAATAATCCACCGTCCCGCGGCAGAAAGTTTCGGCGTAAGATTTCTGCTTAGTCCTACTGTACCAAGAGCAGACGTAACTTCGTATGCAATATCTTCAAGCTGTACACCGTGCTCTGAAGCAGCCAGAAGCATCATCATGACAACAAGCGTGGAAAAACCGATACCTACTACTACAACTGCAGAACGTATGTAATTTTCCCGCACCTTTCTTCCATATGCTTCCACATCTCTTTTTCCTCTTAAATTGGAAACAAGTGTCATAAACATAACTGCAATACTTGTTGTTTTTACGCCTCCGGCAGTTCCCATAGGAGAACCTCCGATAAACATAAGAACAAGGCACAACACTATCGTAGCATTGCTGAAAGCAGTCTGGTCAATGGTAAAAAATCCTGCCGTACGTGTTGTAACAGACTGAAATGCCGCTGCCATCACTCCTTCTCCTATGGATTTTCCACGAAGAGTTGCCGGATTTTTATATTCAAAAAGATAAATTAAAAAAGTTCCTCCCAGTATCAGAACAAGGGTCATCGTAATCGCAAGTTTACTGTGAAGTCTCAATGTTTTAAACATTCTTTTATAGGAAATTTCTTTTTTCACTACTTTTTTTATCTTATCCCAGATGTCCCACCATACAGTAAAACCAAGACCGGCAGATATAATCAGCCCCATTGTTGTAAAGTTTACTAGATGATTATCTACATAAGGCGCAAGGCTTGTTTCTCCCAGAATATCCACACCTGCATTACAAAATGCGGAAACTGCTGTAAAAACAGACTGGACAATTCCTTCTGCAAACCCGAACTGGGGAACAAAACAGAAAGAATAGCAAATGGCTCCCACCGCCTCTGCGCCGAAAACACAAAATACCACCCTTCTTACTACCTTTACAAGTCCCGACATCTGGTCAAGATTATAAGATTCCTGAATCATGCGCCTGTTGCGCATGGAAATCTTCTTGTGAAGGCTCAAAAAAATCAGGTTTGTAAGGGCGATAACTCCAATTCCCCCTATCTGAATCAGTATCAGTATCACAACCTTACCGATTATCGTCCAGTGGGTTGCCGTTACAACCGTTACGAGCCCTGTCACACAAATACAGGTAGTAGAAGTAAACATGGCATCTGTAAAGGAAGTCGTCTCTCCGGGCGCCGTACAAAACGGCATCCAGAGAATTAGTCCGCCTACAAAAATTACCCCCGCAAAGCCAAGGGTAATTATTTGTGATGTATTTAATTTGTAAAATTTTTTAATTAAACTATGAACGTCCATAATCGTATATTATTTTACAGCATTTTTGTCATAATTGTGTGAAAGAGAATTACAAATCTCCCACTGATATTCTGAAACGTTTTTCTTCATTGCAAGAGCTTCGTTAATGTCAAAATCAACAAACTCTCCATGACGGTATCCTACAACACGGCATGTTTTGCCCTGTAAAAGAAGGTCTACTGCCATTGCACCCATCATAGATGCGTACACACGGTCTTTACATGTAGGGCTTCCGCCACGCTGCATATGTCCAAGAATGGTAGCTCGTGTCTCAATTCCTGTAGCTGCCTCAATACGCTGTGCCATAGCTTCAGAATGTCCGATTCCTTCTGCATTAATGATAATATGATGTTTTTTGCCTTTTTTACGGCTCTCAATAATATTGTTAATGAGTCTCTGCTCATCATAATCATATTTTTCAGGAATGAGAACGTCCTCTGCACCGTTTGCAATTCCGCACCACAGAGCAAGGTATCCTGCATTTCTTCCCATAACCTCAATAATGCTGCATCGCTCATGAGATGTAGAAGTATCGCGAACCTTGTCGATAGCTTCCATTGCTGTATTTACAGCTGTATCAAAACCAATTGTATATTCTGTACATGCAATATCAAGATCGATTGTTCCCGGAACACCGATTGTATTGATTCCGAGATTTGCCAGCTTCTGCGCTCCTGCGAAAGAACCGTCACCACCGATTACAACAAGACCGTCAATGCCGTGCTTTTTACAAACTTCAGCGCCTCTTCTCTGACCTTCCTCTGTACGGAACTCTGCACAGCGGGCAGTATAAAGAACAGTACCGCCTCTTTCAATTGTATCAGATACGTCCTTCGCGCTCATATCAATGATTTCTTCATTTAAAAGTCCGTTATACCCTTTGTAAATACCTTTTACATTTAAGCCGCTGCTCAATCCTCTTCGAACTACCGCACGAATTGCAGCATTCATTCCGGGAGCATCTCCACCACTGGTCAGAACACCAATCGTTTTAATCTTCTTCTCTGCCATTTTATTTTCCTCCATCTTCTGAGTCCAGCGCCGGTATAAGAAGGACATCGACGCTGTCAGGTTCTACACATATTCGGTTATAGTGTATAGCATTTTTACAAGTTTTTCAATACTCTTTGCAGAACTTTAACATTGGAAACTCCATATTTTTTGCACATGGATTCCAGCCATAAATCGCTTATCTCTACGTGATATGCAGCAGAAAGCTTTTTCATTGCTTTCACATCCCGGAGAAAAATCACAACGCTGTCTTTTCCCGGAGACTGTTTTAAATCCTCAAGAAGTTCCTGCTCCTTTTCTCCATAAGCTGCCCTGTCTGGAAATTGTATCCATAATTCTCTTGGAATATCCTCAAAAGAACGGATTTTTTCCAGAATCAGCTTACTGGGTCTGTCATCTTCCGCAGAAACCCGCCCCTGTATAAAGACTTTTTCTTCGTCATTTAAAAGAGCCTGACTCTTCTCATAATCTCTTGGGAAAACAACAACCTCCACAGTTCCCACAAGGTCTTCCAGAGTAAAAAATGCCATTACTTTATTGTTTTTTGTGTATTTAATGGTTTTATCGGTAATCATTCCTCCCAAAACAACCTTCTGTCCATCCACTACCTTGGGAAGCCCTGTATCTTCGTCCTGCTGAAAATCGGCAGTTCTGACAGTTGCCATTTTCTCCATAATATCCCGGTATCCCTCAAGAGGATGTCCGCTTAAATAAATACCAAGAACTTCTTTTTCAAAAGCAAGTATGGTTTCTTTATCAAATTCCTCTAAATCCGGCATACGGATTTCAAATTCTTTTTTCTCCTCTTCGCTTACAATATCAAAGAAGCTAAGCTGTCCTGCCATCGTGTTTTTCTTATCCTGATTAATCCCGTCTACAATCCGGGCAAATGTCATCATCTTCTGACGGCGGTTTCCCTCCAGGCAGTCAAGCGCTCCTGATTTAATAAAGTTTTCGATGGCACGTTTATTTACCTGTTCCAGATTTCTCTCTATGAAATTCTGAAGATTTGTATAATCTCCGTTTTCTTCCCGCTCTTTTACAATACTCTCAATTACAGGGCGCCCTACGCTTTTAATTGCGGAAAGCCCGTATCGGATAGCGCCGTTATCAACAGAAAATCCATACATTCCCCTGTTAATATCCGGCGGCAGGATTGTAATTCCCATCTGACGGCACACATAAATATACTCCGCCACCTTCGCAGGCATTTCAATCACAGAAGTCATAAGAGCAGCCATAAATTCTACCGGATAATAATATTTCAAATATGCTGTCTGATAAGAAACAACTGCATATGCTGCCGCATGAGACTTATTAAAGGCATATTTCGCAAAATCAATCATATCATCATAAATCTTATTTGCCGTTTTTTCCGGAATCCCGTTTGCAATACAGCCAGGAACACCTTCCTCCTCATTTCCGTAAACAAAGTTCTGACGCTCTTTTTCCATGACAGATGCCTTTTTCTTTGACATGGCGCGGCGCACAAGATCGCTTCTTCCCAAAGTATATCCGGCAAGATTCCGCACGATCTGCATAACCTGCTATAGTGATAGGTAAACCTTTGATATTATCTCCGGCTTTTCCCCCACTCCACACCGTGCATGCAAGTTTCCCTGCACACGGCGTTCCATCGTTGCAGCTTTTATTCATTCTATTCAAATAACCTAAATCAACTCTTTTTCTATTCGTAATGATAACTAAGACTAAGGCTCTTTTTCCTTTTCACAATAACTGGCAGCTCTAAAATCTGTCTTAATCTATTGATTTTTCTAAGTTCAACAGCCTTTATCTTCAGTACTTCCAAGTAATATTTGACAACTTCTAAATTCATGGCATGTATCAGTATGTGGACATCTTTGTCCACGAGGACCAAATTATTATATCCATCTGTACCACCCTTGCTTTTAGCAATTTTATGGTGGCAATGTATTTCCTCCAGACTTTGAAATTCTCTGTCTGTAATATAACATTTTCCCCATTGGGCACTGTACAGTGATATTTGATTGTCATAATATTCTATACTGCCACTATTTATCTTCCGACTCATAAGTTGGTGCATCAGATTTCCGTTTATTCTCCGTTTGTCATGTATCGCTGCTCTTCCCTCAACGGTGTAAGGGCAAATTCTTCGATTTAATGCCATTGGAGTTTTAAACTGGATACAATAAATTGGATATATTGGTTCTTTTGTTCCCGCCATATATCTGAGCGATTTTGATTTTCCAAACCGCTGCTTTTCCAGCCCCGTGAGTGCTCTGCCTTCCTTCCGTAATGCATTTCCACTCTGCGTATTTAATCTATTATACATAATTCTATAGGTGCGCTGCTGAATGTGATTCAAATCGCCAGCTACATTTGTTGCTATTCTGTAGTAGTTCTGGATTCCCAGCACCATTGCATTATAGATTACCAATTCTTTTACACCTTGATCTGAGTCTTTGTATTTACAAAATACCTTAACCTGGTTTGTTAACTTTTCCCCCTTAGCTTTAAGGGCTTTTTCACTGATATGTGAATCTACAACGTATTTTGAATCCTTTCTTTTTTTATGAACTTTGATATTGAATCCTAAAAATTCCATACTCCTTTGTCTGGTGTTTACAATTCGAGTCTTTTCCTGAGATACATCAAGTCTTAATCGGTCTTTCAGCCATTTTTCAATCGCTATTTTTGTCTTTTCTGCATCACCTCTCGTTTTACAGAAAATTCGAAAGTCATCTGCATATCTCACAATCCACATTTCTTTTAGCTTTGTGGCTTCTCTCATTGCTCTATATCCATGACATCTGTCTACCGTTCCATTCCTTTGTGGTTTTTGACTGTAGTTATCTGTCACCCTGCTGTACTGCCATTGACTTTCCACCCAATGGTCTAACTCATTGAGTACAATATTAGCCAACAACGGAGATAGAAGCCCGCCCTGCGATGTTCCCTTTTCCGTAGTTACCATATGCCCTTCCGGCATCTTAACAGGAGTTTTTAAAATTCTTTTGATTACATAAATCAGCTCTTTATCCTGTATCCCTAACGACCATATCTGTTTTATCAACTTACTATGATCTACATTATCAAAAAATCCTTTGATGTCAAATTCAATAACATAGTGAAGGTTGGACATTTGCAATAATCTGTAGGTTCTTGCTATCGCATTTTCCACAGAACGACTTGGGCGAAATCCATAACTATTTTCAGAGAATTTAGCTTCACAGATTGGCTCCATGACCTGTTTGATACACTGCTGTATAAGTCTGTCCCAGATACACGGAATTCCAAGTGGTCTTGTTGTTCCGTTTGGTTTTAAAATTTCCTTTCTTTTTACAGCTTTTGGTCTGTATCCATGCCTACTTCCTCTCAAAATAAATCTTACCTTTTCTACCACCTGCTGCGGCTTCATTTTCGCTATATCTTTGACAGACAAACCATCTGTACCTGGAATTTTACTTCCTCCATTTGCTTTGATATTGCGATAGGCAAGCAAGATATTATTTTCTTCAAGAACAATATCCATCAGATTATGAAATTTTGAGCCCTTTATGCTTTCGCTATAAAGTTCATCAAAAGTATTCTGCATACCGTAATATTCATTATGTCTCAAACTATCAATGCGTTTTACTTTTTCTTTAGGCATAGGGTTCTCACTTCCTTTCTTTCGATTGGAACGTGAGCCTTTTTAGTCATACACGAAATCCCTATTGTATTTGAATGAATAAATTTTCTTTATTTTAAATCTATAAAAACTACAGCGACTTGTGCCCATTCCTCTATTCCCATTACAGGAACTTCACTGGTTCGAACACTACTTTTCGACACCGATTCAACTGCTTATTTTTCTTCGTCAGTTTATATCCAACTTATTTCATTCAGATACTCGATATCTTTCCTCGTTCCACAATTTCTATCTGTACATAGTTTCCTTAGGTGCTCAATATAGACCTGTTAGCTTAGATGTGCCTGTAACACATCATGGTATTTCATAACCAAGATTCTTACTTTACCACACCAACACCGTTACGAGCGGCCCTGTATGTTTCCACACAGTTGTATCTAGATCCTTTAAATTCTCGAGTTCGTCAGTCGTTATGACATACTCACCATAGAAACTTTATAGACTTCCGACATATCACAGACCATATCTCATATTTTCATCTTTCCTGGCAGGTGGACTCTGGTCTCTTTTGTACCAACCTTACTTGATGATTTCTTTAACTTAGGTCTGCTTCTGCCGACTTCACCGAGCTTCTAACACCTAATGTTTCCATATATGATGCTAGTCGGAGTATTAAAGAGTAAGTTTCAAAGCGTTACCTTATCATTCCTTACTTCGAAATTGCAGTTCTCCATTATTTTTATAATGTGCCTGGTCTTTGTTTATTTAAACCAGGAACGAGTCGCACCTTGATACACAATACATCCGTAGGTAGGCTTCAAAATAGGCTCAAGCTGCGGGCAGTCGTACTTTATCGTATCCGGGCGGTTCTTCCCTCTGATATACTGGGGAATAAAATCCATAGGACCGGGACGGTAAAGAGAAATTCCCGCAATTACATCCTCAAGGCTCTGGGGCTTTAACTCCTTCATGAAGTTTTTCATTCCGCCGCTTTCTAACTGGAACACTCCCTCCGAATGACCGGTTCCAAGAGAATCGAGAACTTTTTTGTCATTATAATCAATCTTCTGCATATCAAGGCTCACGCCTGTATCTTTTTCTACAAGCCTTACTGCATCCTGAATTACCGTCAAAGTACGAAGCCCAAGGAAATAGTGATAGGTAACGAACACCGTCAGCATTATCTGATACGGGTCGTTTTCCCCCACTTCACACCGTGCGTGCGGCTTTCATCGCACACGGCGTTCCATCAAGAATAGTAGTCTTCGGTAAACTACTTTCGGGTTATGTCAGAATATATTCAATGTATTTAATGTATAACCTAAATCTATTCAAATTACTTTCACTCTTTGCCATTCTTCTGTAAATGCTTTTTAATTACAATTTTTATTACAAACGCAATCAGAATGATTACCATTGTAACAGCACCACAAAATAGAATACTTGTGTATCAAGGGGCTGATTTCAATTCATACATTTCAGGATATTTGTTATACTCGTATACCTCGATTAGGCTATTTTCTTGCGGTATTTCGCAAGTTTTTTCATTGTTTTTTCTGACAAATCCTCAGGCTCAGATTCATTATGAATGAGTGTGTGGCAGTACTCATGTACTGTTATAAGGTTTTTGACCTTATTTCTTTGGCTGCTAGGTAATTTCGGTTCAACATGGTGAAAATGTGCCTCATTGGGTTCAACATATCCCCCGCAAATCTTACATTTTCCCTTGTCTCTATTATATGTGTAAGGTCGATTCATAAAATACTCAAAACTGTAGAGAGGATGTTTGCTCATTCTGATATACCATGCATGGTCACTGGAATTTACTTCATCCGTTCGGACTCGAAGTCCTTTTCTACGCATTCTCTTATTGTACAATTCTCTACCTTCGGGTGTGTATGGATTTTCAGCTTGGTTTTTGCTTATTGGATTTTCCCACTTCGCAAAATTTATATCTGTAATTCCAATCCACATTCCTTTATATTCGACTGCTGGTATATGAGCTTTGTGTCCATAATGCAGTCCAATCAGGTTTGAGACTTGATTCGCTCTGACCCATTTACCTCCATAGCGTTTCAACGATTTATATGCCGTATACTTTAGTAACCATGCATACTTCCTCACCACAACGCTGATTTGGTCACACACATTATAGTAATTGATAAGTCCAACAATAATTGAATTCACTCGCACAATGTTTTGGATTAGCCTTTCTCTATCCCATGTAGCGGTTTTCCTTACATAAAATAATTCTCGGCTTAAATCTTTCATTTTGCGGGCAAATCTTTCTTTGTCAGGAGAAACTCTATTAACCAGTGTTCCATTCTTGTTATACATCTTGATTTCTACACCAAGAAACTTGATTGGTCTACTGCATACATTCGTTATCAGTGTTTTTTCGTCTGAAAGTTCCAGTTTTAAGGTTTCTTTAAGATACCTTTTCGCCTTATATTTCAGTCGTTCAGCGGATTCCTTGCTATCCGTAAGAATAACCCAGTCATCTGCATATCTGATGAAGTAACAGGTTTTCAGATTGCTATGATTTCTCATAGCGGTTAGTTCACCATCTCTTCTTGAATGTTGTTTTTTAAGTCTCTTCCTTTCAAAATCACCTGTCATATAATTATCAAATCGATTTAGATAAATGTTGGCTAATAGCGGAGAAATGATACCACCTTGTGGTGTTCCAAGTTCGCTCCTTGCATATTCATCCATTACTCCTGCTCTAAGCATTTGTTTGATGATACTTAGTACCCTCTTGTCTCGGATTCCGATATTCCACAGGCTTTTAATCATTACATTGTGGTCAATGTTGTCAAAGAAACCTTTAATATCGCCCTCGACTGCCCAGTAGCATTTGGATGTCCAGTTTATACGCTTGATTCTTGCTATTGCCATGTCCGCAGACCTCATAGATCTAAAACCATATGAGTGTTCAAAGAACTGTGCTTCTGCGATTGGTTCTATTATGTTTCTAACGCATTCCTGTATAATCCTATCGATAATCGTTGGTATTCCAAGTGGTCTTTTTTCAGACTTACCAGGTTTTGGTATCCATACTCTTCGCACCATTTCGGGGTTGTAATTATATAATCTACTTTTTACTTCCTCTAGAACTTCAACGTATCCTTTTTCAAGGTAATCACTTATTACTTTCTTGTCAACGCCAGCAGTATTACTGCCTTTGTTTCCTTTGATTTTATGAATGGCTGATACTATGTTGGGTTCTGATGCAATAATTTCTAAGATACCTGTGAAATTACTTTGCTTTCTTTCTTCATAATTCTTTTTCGCCATCAGATAGACATTTTGTAAGAGTTCGTTGAGTTCCTTTTCTGTAGCAGGAACTTTATTAAGTTTTGTCCCCATAGGCAATCACCTCCTATGGTTAGTTCGTTTCGCTCAACGGCTACCTTAATAATTGAACATTCTTACATAACCCTATTCTTGACTATGCCCCTTCGCTCCACGGACATTACTCCGCTTCAACACTACTACGGGCTGCTGCCACTCGAATTCACAAGTCATTTCCTACTTGTTAGAAACCTCGGCGCTTAAACATCTTAACATTTTCTTTCGAGTTTCAATTGTTCCATTGATTTTATCCTTTTATTATAGCAACTTAGCTGCCGTCTTTAACCCGTAAGCTATTCTTTCTTCCGTTAGCTGAATGGAATTAGAACGCATATCCTTTACTGGATACACACCGTATTCGCAATGGACAATACGAATACCGCAACTTAAATCCCTACAGGGATGACCCAACTTTCGTCGGGGTCGTCTAAATTACGAGCCTTTCATACGACGGTTCCTGGTGAGTCAGCATATTGCATTTTACAGGACCCCCGACTTACTTCGCCTTCCTATAACTTACTACCATATTTTCAAGCGGGCGGGCTCTAGCCTCTTTTGAACCAACTTTACTTGTATGTTTCTTTTACTTAGATGACTTTTCAGCCGACTTTACCGAGCTTCATACCTTTCAGTTTTAAGACTGATTAGCATGTCGGAGTCTCAGGGATTAGAGTATCAGCATTTACTCTATAGTTGGGATTTCACCAACCTAATCAAATCAACAGTTAAGCAGAATTCTTTCTGCTCCGCTAACTTGTTTCCATTTCTGGAGTGTTTCGTTAGCGAACAATTCGCACATCCATTTTCAGAAGTCCCAGTTCCTCAAGTGTTGTCATGGTAAACTGTGTGGTAATAGAACCATCCTGCGCCTTGGAGAGCGGCACATATTCATCTACGTCCTTCTGGCTGATGACAACACCGGCAGCGTGCATGGAGGTATGACGTGGAAGACCTTCAAGACGCTTTGCCATATCAATCAGGTAATGAATTTCCTCCTGCTCCTCATAAGCTTTTTTAAGCTCCGGATTCATGTCGAGAGCCTTATCTATTGTAATATTCAGCTCCTGTGGTATCATCTTTGCAATCACGTCCACCTGCGCATAGGGCATATCAAGAACCCGCCCTACATCCCGGATAACACCGCGGGCGGCAAGGGTTCCGAATGTTACAATCTGTACTACACGGTCTTTTCCATATTTGCGCACCACATAATCAATCACTTCCTGACGTCGCTCAAAGCAAAAGTCCACATCAATATCAGGCATGGAAACTCGTTCCGGGTTTAAGAAACGCTCAAAAAGCAAATCATAGCGGATAGGGTCAAGCTGGGTGATTCCAAGGGTGTATGCTACAAGACTTCCTGCAGCAGAGCCTCGTCCCGGACCTACCATAATGTCATTGTCTCTGGCATACTTGATAAAATCCCATACAATAAGGAAGTAATCCACATATCCCATATTTTTGATAGTGGAAAGTTCATACTCCAACCTGTCTTTCAGTTCCTGCGTTACAGGATGGTATCTTTCGGAAAGTCCGTCAAAACAAAGCTTATTCAAATATTCCCATGATGTATATCCCTCAGGCACATCGTATTTTGGAAGCTTTGTCACGCCAAATTCAATCTCCACATGACATCTCTCTGCAATTTTATGAGTATTTTCCAGAGCCTCCAAAGCATATGGGAAAAGCCTCTCCATTTCTTCCGGAGATTTCACATAATACTGCCCTCCCTCATAACGCATTCTGTCCTCGTCTGCCAGTTTTTTACCAGTCTGGAGACAAAGGAGAATATCGTGGGGTTCTGCATCCTCTGCCGTTGTATAGTGAACGTCATTTGTCGCCACAAGTTCAATTCCTGTTTCCTGGTGCATACGAAGAAGCTGACGGTTGACCTCCTGCTGCTCTGAAATCCCGTGATCCTGAAGTTCAAGGAAAAAATTTCCCTTTCCAAATATATCCTGATACCTTAATGCAGCCGCCTTTGCATCTTCATACATCCCTCTTGTGAGATAACGTGATACTTCTCCTGCAAGACAGGCGCTTAATGCAATAATTCCCTCATGATATTCCTGAAGAAGCTCCATATCCACACGGGGTTTGTAATAAAAACCTTCCACAAAACCCTTTGACACGATTTTCATAAGGTTACTGTAACCTTTGTTGTTTTCTGCAAGAAGAACAAGGTGATAATAGCGGTCTTCCCCCGTTCCTGTATCCTTTTCAAACCGAGAGCCCGGAGCTACATACACCTCGCAGCCGAGAATAGGATTAATCCCCGCTTCCCTTGCAGCGCGGTAAAAATCAATGACGCCGTACATCACTCCGTGGTCTGTAATTGCAGCACTGTCCATGCCAAGCTCTTTTACCCTTGCAACGTATTCCTTTATTTTATTTGAACCGTCCAAAAGGCTGTACTCTGTATGCACATGTAAGTGTGTAAAATTCACTTAATTTTCCTCCATTATCTCTTACAACCTGTAAATACGGCGCTCTCTGATTTCAATTTTCTTTTCTTTCAGAAGATGTCCGATTGCGCGTTTAAAAGCATTTTTGCTCAGTCCAAACTCCCGTTTAATTACTTCTGGAGAAGCCTTATCATCAAACGGAAGAATTCCTGCAAATTCATCAATGACGCTCATTACCATTTCTGCATCTTCATTTATCTGAAGATATGCCTTCTGCCTGTCGCTTACATTCATTTTTCCGTCTTCTTTTACTTCTGTGACACGAAGATCCAGAATCGTTCCCGGACGATATTTTCCTGCTGTCTCCCTTGCAGGAATCAGCGCAGAATACTTATCGTCTACAGCAACAAATACGCCGAATTTCTGACTGATTTCATAAACTCTTCCCTTTACCTGATCTCCTGCCACATAAGGAGTTCTCTTGGAAAGATAATGATACACCTTCATTGTTGCACAAAGACGGCTGCTCTTATCAAGATAAAGAGCTACAAGACAATCTTCTCCTTCTCTCACACGAAGCGTCTGCTCATGATATGGAAGGAGCAAATCTTTTTCCAGTCCCCAGTCAAGAAAAGCCCCGATTTTCGTTACTTGTTTCACTTTAAGGACTGCTGTCTCTCCCAGCATAATAAGCGGTTCTTTTGTAGTCGCTATAGGACGGTCAGAAGAATCCTTATAAAGAAAGACAGTAAGCTCATCTCCCTCTTTTGTTCCCTCCGGAACCTGTCTTCCCGGAAGAAGAACCCTGTCCTTTGCATCTGCATTTTTATCCTCTGCAAGATATACTCCAAACTCTACTTTTTTTACTACAAACAATTTCTGCTTTTTTCCTAACTCAATCATGTAATTCTCCTCTTGTTTTATCTTTAACTGCCCGCAGGGCTTCTGTTTTCCTGTAGTTTCTTTTTCCTATTGTAAAGTTTTTCCGAAGAGATAGCAAGGGGCATCCGCATAAAAAGAATCGCCAGCTTTCATTTTTTAACTGGCGATTCTTTTTTATATGTTATTCTGTCCGTAATATGCGTTTGCACCATGTTTTCTGTAATAGTGCTTATCCTGAAGTTCCTGCGGTGCAGGTTTCACTTCCGGGTTAATCAGCTCACAGCGGGAAGCCATCTTTGCAACCTCTTCCAGCACAACTGCATTGTGTACTGCTTCATGCGCATCTTTTCCCCAGGTAAACGGTCCGTGATTTTTACAGAGAACTGCAGGAACTGCATTATAATCCTTATCTTTAAAATATTCTGCAATAAGAACTCCTGTGTTTTTCTCATATGCCTCGTCAATTTCTTCTTTTGTGAGATTACGCACACATGGAACTTCCCCGTAAATATAATCTGCATGTGTCGTTCCATAACATGGAATGGAGCGTCCTGCCTGCGCCCAGCTTGTTGCCCAGGAAGAATGAGTATGTACAATTCCTCCAATTTCCGGGAACGCCTTATAAAGCTCTACATGTGTAGGCGTGTCAGAAGAAGGATTGTATTTTCCTTCCACACGATTTCCATCCAAATCTACTACGACCATATCTTCCGGCGTCAGCTTATCATAATCCACTCCGCTTGGCTTAATTACAAAAAGTCCGCTTTCTCTGTCAATTCCACTTACATTTCCCCATGTAAATGTAACAAGGCCGTATTTCGGTAAATCCATATTCGCCCTGTAAACCTCTTCTTTTAATTTCTCAAGCATATTTTTTCCTTCTCCTTTCAAGCCTGTACTTATACGTACATTATAGCACTTGTACGGACGGGTTTTGCAACTTATATTTTAAAATTATTTCTTCTAATTTCTTCTTCTCTCCCTCAGGTAAAAAAGCCGCACCTGCAGCAGCCAAATTCGCTTTCAAAATAACATCTCTGTCAATCTGCGGAAATTTCTCTGTTAATACTGCCCACTCATTTGTAAGGCTTGTATTGGAAACCGTCCTGTTATCTGTATGTATTGTAGCACATACTCCTTCTTTATATAACCGCCAGAAAGGATATTGGAAAATATCTTCTGCCGCTCCTGTCTGAAGATTACTTACCGGACACATCTCCAGACACACCTTATATTTTCTGCACAATTCTTTTATCTCTTCATTTTCCACAATAGCTACCCCATGACCGATTCTTTTTGCCCCCATCTCAACAGCTATCTTTACATTCTCTGCGCTGCCGCATTCCCCGGCATGTATGGTAAATGGAATATGTGCGTTTTCTGCCCTCTTAAAAAAACCTTCATATATTTGAGGCGGATAAGCCGCTTCATTTCCTGCTAAATCTACTCCCGCAACTCCATATCCAAAAAATTCTTCTGCTGTATCCAGAACTTTATTATTATATTCCGAAGGCTTTCCTCTCATCATACAGAGTATTGCCCTGCTCTTTACTCCAAATTTCTCTTCCCCTTTTTCCAGACCTTTAAGAACTGCCCTGCACACCTGGGTATAAGAAAGCCCTCCTTTGCAATGTAATCCAGGAGAAAATCTTACTTCTGTATAAATTACATTTTCCTCTGCTGCCTGACGGATTACATCAAAAGCAGCTTTTTCCAACATCGTCTCTGTTTGCAGAAAAGGCAGCACTACATCGAAACACTGCAAATATTCTTTCAGATTTCTGCAGGGCACAGGCGCCTGCAGCATTTCTTTACTGAATCCTTCTTTATCAAGCGCTTCATTCTCCAAAGCACAATAACTTACAGAGCCATCCAGATGACAATGCAGCTCAATTTTAGGCAGCTTTTTTATCTCTTTTTTATCCATTGTTGTATTTCCCCCTTTCTCCCTTATAACTCTTCCAGAGTCAACATTCCTTTACACGTATTAAAAACTCTGGTCACTTCCTCATGACAGTTTCCTGTAGGCAGCACAATCTGCAGATTAGCATTTTTCCCAAACACCTCAAAAGAAACTACATTACATTCACAGCTTGTCAATTCACTGATAAAATGATTCAGGCTTTTGGCATTTTCAAAAGAAACCCGAATTTCCATTGTGCGCGACCTTTTTACGAAATGCTTTTCGATTCCTATAAATTTTGTAAAAATAATAAGAATGAAAATACAGGTAAGAATTCCTCCCAGATAATATCCGCTTCCAATTGCAAGTCCTACACAGGCGCTTGCCCATAAGCCCGCCGCCGTTGTAAGACCTCTGATGCGGCTCTGTCTGTCCGTAATAATTGTTCCTGCCCCCAGAAAACCGATTCCGCTTATAACCTGCGCCCCCATTCTGGTAGGGTCGCCGCTTCCGTATACTTGTATCAACTGTTCATTTGTCACCATCACAAGAGCTGCAGCCACACATACAAGCATATGCGTCCTAAGCCCTGCCGGGCGATGTTTTCTTCCTCTCTCTGTTCCGATTACAGCTCCGCATACTGCAGCCAGCAATATGCGGACAATCCCGGATGTGACAAAGGCAATATTTTCCATTCCTATCATTCCGGTATATTCTGCTATTTCTTTCATTACATTTCCTTTTATGATGTTTTCATCTCTTCCAGACTTTTTACAAGATACGCACCCACCTTCCGGGAAAATTCTATAGCAGGTAAAATCAACTCTTTCGGAACACCCGGAAGGTAATGCTGAATTTCAAAATTAAAGATTCCATTATATCCAATATCTGCAAAAGCTTTTAAAAGCTTCTCCCAGTCTATATTTCCAAAATACGGAAGAATATGTATCTGATTCACACCGGCCTCATCTGAAATGTGTGTCGTTACAATATGGTTTTTCAACATATTAAGAGCTTCTGTCTGATTAATTTTTTCAATACTTCCATGCTCTACATCCCAGCATACTTTCACATTATCACATTGAATGTCCTCTATCAGACGCAATACCTCTTCCGGCTTCACTGCATAATGGGGAACTCCCGCCATTTTCTCTCCCCACATATTTTCAATAGCAAGACCGATTCCCAACTCTTTGGCAAAAGCTGCATATTTTCTGAAAAACTCTACATTTTCTTCATGCGTCTCCGGAGCCATCTTTCCATCTCGTATTTTTGTAGAAGGGTGCACTACGATCCAGGATGCTCCCAAAAGCTTCGCCCCTGTAATACTTCTCTCAAAAAGCAGCCTTTTTTCTTCATAATCTGCTCCGGGATTACAAAAATCAAATATTGTGGCATGAGCCTGCACAAAAGAGATTCCCGCCTTTTCTGCTATTGTTTTATATTCATTCAGTTCGTCTTTCCACTGTTCTCCTTTAAATCTCTCTGAGACAAGCGCCAGCTCTGCAAATCCAAAATCCAGATATTTATATCCGCTTTTTTCACACATTTCCAGACATTTTTCCATTGGAACAAACTCTTCAAACCTTCGCTCGAAAAATATATTTGTTGACGTAGATAATATCATCTCTCTCCCTCCTCTCCCATAACAAATTTACAGATTGCTTCTATTACGCCATCTGTATATTCTCTGCCGCACACATAATCAGCCGTCTGTTTTACAGCCTCCGAAGCATTTGCCACTGCAGCTCCGACGCCTGCTGCTTTCAGCATTTCCAAATCGTTTTCATTGTCTCCCACCGCAAGCACATACTCCGGCTCTGTCCCGCAAAGTCTGCACAGCTTCTTTAGTCCGGTTTCTTTATTTATATTTTTTGCCACAATCTCACAGCCGGACGTTCCATACAGTGCAATCGAATACTCTTTTCTCTTTTCTTCAATCCAGGGAATAAAATCAGAAAACGGACTCTGACCAGCTTCTTCCATAATATTCACTTTATAAATATCTTCCCGCAATAAGAGTTTTTCCAGTTCTGCTATTGGAAGCTCCCTGCCGTCTTCCTTTCTTTTTCTTGTCCAGGGCGTCTCTCCTAAAGTATATTCTATGTTTCCCGCAAGAATTAATACTGTATGCCCCTGTTCCTTTGCCCGTTTTAAAATTTCTTCGAGAGGTTTCAGCGGCAAAGGGCTTTTTTCAATAATTTCTTCTGTTTTTGCATTTACAATCATTGCCCCGTTGCAGGCTACAATCGGCGCTGTAATATTTACCTTTTCCGCAAATCTTTTTACAGCATAAGGGGGGCGTCCTGTAATAAACGTAAATCTCACATTTCTCTTCTCCAGCTCCTCAATGAGATGGACCGCTTCTTCACTGATTTCTTTTGTTTTAGACAAAAGTGTATCATCCAGGTCTGTTACTACCATATGTATTGTATTTTTTTCCATTTTTCGTCTCCTTTCCAATCTGATTATCTCTTTTAAAATGACAGCGCACCCAAACACTGCCTGTGTTTAAGTACGCTGTAAAAATTCGTTTATCAGCCATTTGCTGCGTGATATTCATCAAGTGATGCGTTACATTGTTCTACAATACTGTTCACTGTTTCTTCTACGTCTTTATTTCCCTGACAGAACTCCAGCATAGATTCTGTGATAATTCCGTTAATCTCATTATATGTAGGGTCAAAAGACTCCTGTGATAATGGATTTGATGCTTTCATCTGATCCAGAGCAACCTTATACTGAGGTTTTTCTTCGTAATATTTCTTCATTTCTTCCATGTTTTCACATTCTACGTTTACAGGTATGTATCCTGATGCAGTAGAAAATGTATACTGGCTTTCAGGAGATACACAATACTGTACCACATCCCATGCGGCATCCAGTCTTTCTTCATCTCCTCTGTCAAAAATATTCAGACAGCTTCCGCCTACTGCTGCGCCGTTTGTATCTTCTTCATTTACCTTCGGAAGAAATGCTGTCATATACTTATCTTTCATCAGTTCATCCATTGTTCCCAGACGGGAAGAAGACATAATTACCATAGCGGATAATCCCTGTGCAAACTCTTCATTAATATTGTCTTCTACATACTTATATCCGCCTGTTTCCAGAAGCGCCTGCAGTTTTTCCAGGAAAGCCTGCATTGTTCCATCTTCTCCGGCAGTAATTTTCTCCATAATATCTGTACGTCCGCCTTCTTTATCCCCGAAAAAGCTGTCTTCATTCTGACTTACGCAAAACTGCATTAACTGGTATCTCTTTACCTGCATATTTAATCCGTAACGCTTCACTTCATCGCCCTCTTTTACTGTCAGAGCTTTTACATATTCTGTCAGCTCATCCAGTGTCTTCGGCGGTTCTGTATATCCTGCCTCTTTCAGCATATCTACATTATAGTATAAAAGAGGAATCGAATTAGAAAACGGAATTGCTACCATTTCATCCTGAAATGTACAGGATCTCTGAAGCTGCTCATAAAAAGTATCCTTCGTAATCTCAGAACCTTCTTTTTCCATAAGCTCCTCTGCGCTGACGCTCCATCCCATTTCCATTACAGAAGGAATAGTTGATGTAAGACCTACATTAATATCCGGAGCATTGTCGTAATCCTTTGTCTGATAAGCAAGAGTTACCTTATCTGTTCCTTCATACCCCTGATATACAAGTTCTACATGAATATTTTTCTCTTTTCCTCTGCCTTCATTATAACCGTCAATAATAGATTTCAGAGCCTCTTCTGTTGCACCGGAATAGCTGTGCCAGAATACTACCTCTGTTGCATCTCCGTCTTTTTTCTTTGCACTGGGCTCTTCTTTTTTTCCACACGCTGTCATTCCCATCATCATCGTTCCGCAAAGGAGCAAAGACAAACCTTTCATTACTGTTTTTTTCATCATAATCTTCATCCTCCTGAAAATATATTTAACCTTTTACAGCTCCCGCTGTCATTCCCCCAACAATCTTCTTCTGGAAAATCAAAAATACCAGCACAGAAGGAATCAGGATAACTGTTGCAGCCGCCATTACCGTTCCCGGACCATAGCTGCTTCCCTCATTAATATTCAGCATCGTTACTGCCACCTGTGCAGTTCGCATTTCATCTACATTTGTCACAAGAAGAGGCCACAGATATGTATTCCATGTACCTACAAAAGATGAAATAAAAACTGTCATAATCGGTGAAACACAGCTCGGCATTAAAATCCTGGAATAAAACTTAAAGTTAGAACATCCATCCACTCTTGCCGCCTCCCAAATGCTTTTGGAATAAGACATGAAGTTCTGACGAAGAATAAAAATATTCATTCCGGAAATAAAAAACACGATCATCATTCCCAGATAAGTATTTACAAGTCCTAACTCTGCAGTCGTAAAATAATTCTGAACAACCAGTACATCCGCCGGAATAATCATACTGCCTACTACCAGAGCGAACAGCACTTTCTTTCCTCTGTATTCAAAAAATGCAAAAGAAAAGGATGCCAGACTGGCTACAATAATACGTACCACACTGGAAACAAACGCCACAATAAAAGAGTTTGCCATAAATCTGAAGATATTGGTTTTTTCAAATACAATTTTATAATTTTCTATATATCCAAATACACTTGGAAGAAGCTTTAATTCTCTTGTAAGAATCTCATCCTGAGGTGTAAATGAAATAATTACTGCATAAACAATAGGAAGCATTAAAATTATACCTAATCCGATACATAAAACCTGGAAAAGTACGTCTTTAATTTTTCTGCTGTTTCTCATTCCTTCGTTTCTCATTGATAATTCACCTTCCTTTTTTCCAGTACCAGGCTTAAAATCATCATAACAGCCGCAAGAACAAAACCTACTGTTGTCGCTGCGAATGCCGCATTATAATTCGTTCCTGCGATGCCTTTTCCATACACATATGACATAATCATTTCCGTTGTTCCATTCGGTCCTCCATTATGGAATATCGGATATGTAAGAATCAAAGTAAAACTGCAGGTTGTCATTGCATATGCAATATCTTTCATAAGAAGGAACAAAAGCGTCGGTGAAATCATGGGAAGTATAATCTTCGTCAGCAGGCGGATTCCCGTAGCCCCGTCCACCTTTGCACTCTCTATAATTTCTTCGCTCATTCCTCTTAATGCCGATAAAAGAAAGATAAAATTATATCCCACATTCGCCCATATCTGAATCACTATAATTGCCTTCAGCGCAGTTTTCGGATCTGTAAGCCAGGAAATGTCCCATCCTGTAATTTTATTGATGATTCCCATAGAAGGATTAAATGCAAACTGGAAAATCATAGCTACTACAGAAACAGATATTGCCATAGAAAGGGCATATAATGCTTCATAAATGGAAGAAGTTTTTCTTCTCTTTTTTGCAAGAAGCGCCAATGCAAGACCTATCACAATACTGACAGGTACAGTGGTAATTACAAACACAAGCGTATTCCCGATTGCCTGAAGAAACGTTTCATCTGTAAGCACTCTTATATAATTGGCAAGGCCTGCAAATTCTTTTATTTCCCTGAATTTATTTACTGTGAAAAAACTCAGAACTGTATTTTTTACAAAAGGATAATATGTAAACAAAAGAAGCAGCGCAAATGCCGGAATCAAATATAAATACGGTTCCACATTTTTAAATATTCTTTTCCCAACCGGTTTCGACGATAATTTCTTCTTCCCCATCTTTTTTTCCTCCTGTTACAGGTATCTTGACAGCTTCTCAAATAAATCACTCATAAGCTTATCCCGATTGATGCTGTATACATATTTAATAAAGAGTCTTCTTTTATCTTCTGCATAAAGATGGTCATATTCCATAACCGGACTGTGTTCCAGACGGTCCAGCATAAAATTTCCATCTAAAAGCCACGCAACTGCCGCAACATCAGAAATCGGTCTGCTCCAGCATTTTTCGCCGTTACATATTTGAGATTCCCGCTCTGTTTTTTCTATAATATAATCACAGAAAGCATTTTTCCCCTGAAGCCAGTAACGAAGTTCCGGGCCTGTTGTAGAAAAATGGTCTAAAACCCCTCTTCCCGGAAGAAGCACCACCGGCGCTCCGCTTGATAAAACAACTCTTGCAGCCTCCACATCCTGTCCTGCATTAAAGGATTTATTGTCATGCCAGTCAAATCCAAGACCTCCCAGCCATACAATAAAAACTCTGTTTTTCAATTCCGGGCATAAAAGCAGCGCAGAAGCTATATTTGTAGCCGCGGCAATTCCGATAATGTAAAGCGGATTTTCTTCATCATAATTTTCTGAAAGTCTGATAATTTCCCTCACTGCCGGAGAATCAATAGCCTCTTTTCTTTCAATCAGAAAATCATCCGCTCCTTTATACACCACATTTTCATACTCTTCCCGTTTCAGCATCCGCAGAATTTTAAAAATCTCATCATAGCTTTTTTCCATTCCATCTTTTGGGCTTTCTGAATGATGGTTAAAAAAAGGTGCTGCACAAATTGCCTTTAAGTTCAGTTTTTCTTCTGACTGCAGTAAATATGCAAGAGCAAACTGGTCATCTACCTCATTAAACATATCGGTATCCAATATAACATCTACCTTTTTTTTCGGTTTTGCCAGACGCCGCACAGATTTCGCATAATCTTCCATCGTATTTGGATTATTGTCTGTAAAAATATATGGTTTTGGGCTTTCCATACTCTTCCTCCGTTTATTTGTTTTTTCCAATTTTTATACCGTATATTGGTTATTTCCAACTTTTATTATAATATAGCACTTTGTCACTTATTCGTCAATTGCAAACTCCTATTTCCTTTATTTTTATATACATTTCACAAATTCAAGCACTGTTTTATGGTACAATTGCCCTCAAAGAATTTGACATTGGAAATTTCCAATGTTACAATAAAGAAAATGCTAGGAAGAGGAATTTTAACATGATAAGCAAACTTGATAAACGAAGAAAACAAATTTTAACCATTCTCTCAAAGGTTCCCATCAGTTCTACCCAACAACTGGCTGATTTAACCAAAGTTTCTAATGAAACTATGAGAAAAGACCTTGATGCCCTTTCTGATGAAGGTTTAATCGTTAAAGTTCATGGCGGCGTTGCTCTGGCCGGCGGAAATACTACAGAAATACCATTTGATTTACGCGCCTCCAAAAATGTAGTGCAAAAAAAAGCAATCGCACATCAGGCAGTTTCTCTGATTCAGCCAAATGATACCATTCTTCTTGAAAGCTGCACCACAAATCTGGAGCTTGCCAGGGAGCTTGTGAAACTGCCTGAATTACTGGAAACTTTAATCGTTGTAACCAACTCTTTTTCTATTGTATCCATTTTTGACGGAGGAAGAAAATGTAAAAGTATTTTCTTCTTAGGCGGCTGGATCCGTCCTGCCCAATACTCGGCTTCCGGTCGAACAACTGCTGAAACACTGAAAGCCTTTCATCTGAGCAAGGCATTTTTAAGCGGTGCTGCTTTAAGTAATCAGTTTATTTTAAGCGGTTACTACCAAAACGATGTGGATTTCCAGAAAAATGCCATCTCTGCTGCCGATGAAATTATTCTTATGATTGACAGCAGCAAGTTCGGACAGAATGCTGTTTTTTCCGTATCTCCGCTTTCTGCTTTTGATTATGTAATTACAGACAAATCCCTGTCTCCTGAAGAATCCGCACAAATTGAAAGCGAAAAAACCAGGTATCTTTTTGCTCCTGTTCAGAAAAATCCATAATACAAAATACATTTCTCATACTTAAAGCAAAAGGAAGCTGCCGCTTCACGATTGATTCCTTAATCGTCCAAGCGACAGCTCCTCAAATTTCCATCTTATCAGACAACCGACCGGAAAAACTCCTCATTTCCCATATGTCCTTCTACAGACCGCCATCTGACTTTTTCTGCACAGATTACAGTTCCCGTATATTCTTTTATTGTCTCCTCTGTAAAACCCCAGCAGTCACACCAATATACACGGTCTTCTTTTAAAATCATAGTGGCATCGTTGATTTCCCCTGTCCATTCTTCCACTACAGGTTTTAGATGCAAATATTTCATTCCAGAAAACTCCATTTCAATCATAGAATTTTCTTCATACTGACGCTGTATGATAACGTTTAAAATTCTCCTGTCATTCACAGGATACATTCCCAAATCTTCCTCAACATATGCACCGCTTACATATTTCATTTCTTTCATACAACTGTCATGAAAAAAATCCATACTTTCCATAAATTCTTCCAGTGTTTTTTCATCTCTGATGTCATTCCACATAGATATTCCTCCTGCTTCCACTATCTCTTTATCATTTCTCTAAACTCTCTTTTCATTTTGTTATACTCCCTGATACCTTTTCCTGAAATCTGCGGACTAATCAGGACTTCATAAAATAGTGAAACACTTCCTCTTTTTCACTGTACATATCCGTTACAGGCATTGCGCCAAGCCTTTGAGCTCCTGTATACGTAAACGGCTTCCACGGATACTTGGAAAAACGCCCCGGTACCATTTCATTTTTTACAAAAATACCATAATAACACTCTACACCCATTCGAATTATGATTCCCGCCACAATCCAGACTATCAGAATTTTTTCTATATTTCGATAACGTATCCCTCTGTTAAACAGACTGAAAGCGCCATACAGAGCAAGTACGTGTATTTCCTCCTCTTCTGTTCCCGGACCACTGCACCAGTGAAACAATACATCCCAGGAACGCAGCCATGAAAAATCCAGTAAAAAGTACGGGAGTTTCTTTTCCCTGCCAGTCAATAAAACGTATTCCCACAAACGATTCCGCCTTGTCCACATAAAAAACATCATTCATATAATTACTGTAGTAAGTATATCCGGACACTTCTATTTCTTTCTGTTTTCCGTCTTCAAATTCCACTGTAAAATAATACCTGTCATCCGCTTCTTTATTTCCAGCCACTTCTGTATCTGCAAGTCTTGCTTCATAATTTTCCATCGGCTGTCCCGCTGCATAACAAACACTATGTACAAACGGATATATCATAATTCCTGTCCAGAGAAATATAAAAAACAGGTTATCTAATGTCCGCATCTTTTTCCCTGTCCGCACTAAAAATAGAAAAAACACAACTACATGAATACAAAAAGAAAGGATAAACAATTTAAAAGTATCTACCGTAACCGCTCTGTTTTTTCCCAGAAAAATGTACAGACCAAATACCACAATCTGCGCAAGCATTGCAAACGCCGGAAAACGCATATGAAATTTTCTCCACTGAGAATCTGCATTTTTCGGAATCCGTGCACAATATACTACGTCCAGTCCAAAAATAAAAATATACCCCCAGAGAAATAATGGCAGAACTGTAATTACCAAAAGCCAGACAGAAACCGGCATTGTACGAATCCTGAAAGCACTTATGCACGCCGCTGCAAGTATCATTCCGGAAATCAGATAAATCCCCCGGCTTATTCTTTTAATATTTCTGTTCTGCCACGTATTATCTTCCTCTTTCCATTTCCAGACATCTTTTACGTACTTTACATTTTTATCCATCTCAGATTTTCCTCCGCCTCATGTCAGGGATGCTTCATTGTCAACCTCCTTATCAAGCCTCAACCGCAAACCTGTTCTATGTTTTTTATCCGCAATTTTTTTATCCAGTCTCTCCTTCTCCCAGCACAAACTTTCGCAGATGATCAGCATGGTATCTCCTGAATTAAGCAGCAGTCCTATTTCCAGATATTTTGTTCCATTTACCAGACGACATATATCATCCGGTTGTTTCCCTTCTTCGAATTTTTTCATTAAATCTTGTATCTGTTCTGTATTTTCTTCTACCCATATTCCATTAATAGCATTTCCCATGCCCCAAAATTCGCAGCTTTGCATCTCGCAGAATATAACATTTCTGAAAAACAGACGGTTTCTTTCATTTGGATAGTAATTGTCACAAAAAATCCTGATTTCTCTTTTATCATAATCATACTCAAAGCCTGTAAACTTACTGTCATGTATATACTGGTTTTCTATTTCTTTTCTGTTTTCATAAGTAAACTCCATCTTGCACCTCCTAAAATCATTTATTTTTAAGCATTTTTCTACTGTAAATCTCCCAATAAAAACTATTCTCTTATATTCCCAGAGTACCACGTTTTCCTTTATAAAGAAAGCTCTAAATCCTTTCTATGTACCTTCCGCACACAAACCCGTAAATCTTTCCGTCTATCCTCACATAATACCAGTTTTCTCCGCTGTTTCCCTTCATTTACGGTATCAAAAAAGGAGAGCCAGACGGTCCAGTTCGCCTGTATATATGTAATAATTTCCGTCATGGGGACACCTCCTTTCCTCGAATTTTTCTTCTGGATTATTCACTTTAATATGTTAGAAAATCGCGACTGTGTTAACTTTTTGAGCAAAATTAAAACGGCGGGAGTCCCCGCCGTTTCACATAATCATACCAATATTCTTATTTCTTCTTATACAACTGTCCGTTTATTACCTCATAAACAACGCCTTTATATTTTATTGTACCCTTATAATCTGTTGCAAGTTCTCCCTTAATAACATAGAACAGTTTTCCATCATATCCTGCCACACCGGTGTGCTGGGTCTGAATCTGTCCATTAGCTGCAAAGTACCATTTTTTATCTTTCGGGTCCTGCCACAGTCCATTTGCTTCTTTTGCAATCCTGCCGACTGCCACAATAAACTTACCTCCGTCATGCTCTACGATTCCATTTATATTGGTATCTAAATAACCATTTTCCAGATAGAACCATTCGTTGTCATATAAGGCAAGTCCTTTATATTCACTCTGAATCTGTCCATTGGAGAAGAAGTAGAATTTATCATCTGTGGTTGTCTCTTCGTCTGTGCCGCTTACAAGATACAGACCGTTCATATCCTTTACAACTACACCATCTTTAACATAGAACTTCGCACCATTATATTCGGTGAGCCCTTCAAAATCTTCATCCACCCTGCCCTTTCTAAAGAAACAGAATATGTTAGAAAATACTTTTTCTTCTGATGTTCCCTCTTTATATCCTTCCCTTACAAAATGCAGACCATTTATATTCTCTGCAACAGTACCGTCTTTGATATAGTAATCATCTCCACCATGTCGTATAATACCTTCAAATTCAGTATCTAATTTGTCATCTACATAATAATAAAGTTTTCCTTCATTGTCTGGATTCAAATGTCTGTACGGTTTTTTATCAATTGTTATCATCATTGATGGACATCCACCAGAGTTTCCAATCCATATTTCTTCTGCTTTCCCCTCCTCATTCAAATGCATGATACGTGCTTCTATCCTTGCTTTACGCCCATCTGCCTCTTCATTTGCTGTCAGATATAAACGCCTTTTATTTTCTTTATCCGGTTCAATCGTAATTGCATCATCACCTTCAGTGATAATCCACTCAACATAAAAATCTGTAAAAGCTTCTACCGTATAATCACCTGTTTCATCATCATAAGCATTGTAATTCACCAATGCCTCCACCTCTATGGTTTCTCCCGGCTTCATTTGAGGTACAAACGGGTGTATCTTATTTGAGCTCTTTAATGTTCCCCAATATTCTGGACCACATATAGAAATTCTCACAGAATGCGTATCCAAAACATTATCCAATCGCTTATAGGTCACTATCATTTTTGTAGTCCAACCAAAGGGACCACCGCTTACATCTACATATCCGTTTCCCCAACCTGTCACATAAAGTATTCTTGGATTTTCTACTTCAACATCTACAATTTCCAGAGGAATTTCTTCTGTACCATAGGGGTGATTCGCATCTTCCGGAATGCAGAGCATACGCAACTTCTTCTTTCCCTTCCAGCCTGCTGGAACATAAAGAGATTCCTGTAAATCATATTTATAGCTTGGCTCACGCACTTCAATCTGACCGGACGTTGCACTACCAGTCTGTTTGCCGTTTTCGTCAAATACTTCTACGACTAATCTGCCTTTTTCTCCTGCATGTCCTTTTACTCCTGTTGCGGTGCAGCTAACACCATCTGCACCCGGTTTTAGCTGTACGGCGAATTCTGATTTCGCTTCGGCAGGTTCCCAACTCCATTTGATTTCATGGTTTTTTAAGACTTCTGCATACGCTTCATCAAGGGTAAACTTCTGCTCCTGTTCCACATATACCCAGCTCCATAATTCTTCTGTTGTTCCCTGCCATTCGCTTATGATAGGAATCTCTGTAATCCCGGATTCTGCTTTGTCCTGCGGTATTTCTTTTTCCGTTTCTTCCTGCTCTGAACCGGCTGAAAGAAGATTATCTTCCGGAAGTATGGCTTCTCCTGTCTGCTCTGTAGTTTCCTGCTCACCGGAAGTAAGTTCTGATTCAGCTAAGGCTCCTGTCGCAGCTGCTTCCTGTTCTGCTCCAGATTCCAGCTCTTCTGCAAATACAACTGCCGGGCTGCTGCCCATTACCATTGCCGCTGCCAAAAAGAAAGCGGCTGTCTGTTTTCCATGTCTCATTTACGTTTCCTCCTTCTTGCTTTGTTGCGATTGAGCATTTTTACAATGCCTCAATCTGGATTTTTATATGTTTTTACGCATTACACAAATTAATTTCTTTGTCTTATAACACAATTATACAATGTTGCAGAGAGATTTTCCATCTGTTTTTATATTCTTCTCAAAACTTTTTTCTGAACATCTATGGACTACGAAAAAGGTATCGCCCCATCGTCTAATCAGACAATAGAGCAATACCCTTTATATGATTTTTTATTTTTTTATTTCCTCTATACAGTGGTTATAAATCCGTAAAGACGTATAATCTTTATAATGAATTCCGTCATACTGGGTTTCATCATAGTAGATTTCGTCATCTGCCTCACCAACCAATATCATAGAAAACCACCCTTTTCCCAACAGCAGATTGTTATACGCATCGATATAGGTGAAATATTTGTTACTTCCAGAGCATAATCCATCATAAATCTTTTTATTAAAATTCACAACATTTTGTTCTGTAACTTTATTATTCGGTGAAACCGTATCTTTGAGCGCCTGACTGCATAACGGATTTACTGACATGTAATAAAACTTAATTTTATCTCCGTAAAGCTCTTTTAATGGCTTATACACGCTGTCCCGCATGTATTCCACATAATAATCCGCATTGTCATAAATCTCATATCCGCCTACACCGGCTG
>ERZ1108166.376-NODE-376-length-43681-cov-6.635470_pt1 | contig 43681 bp, 45 predicted proteins | sample MGYA00403702_ERZ1108166 | MGnify/ENA primary metagenome ERZ1108166 (study PRJEB35170, sample SAMEA104062401) | human gut metagenome | biome: human gut; feature: human-associated habitat; material: faeces | place: Denmark | collected 2012-05-01 ...
AATTCAGCGAATTTAGCAGCATGTTCTGCTTCTTCATAAGCTGCTTTTTCATAGTATAAACCGATTTCCGGATATCCTTCTCTGTGAGCAACTCTTGCCATTGCAAGATACATACCAACTTCAGAGCATTCACCCTGGAAGTTTGCTCTTAAATCAGCCATGATGTCTTCGCTGGATCCCTGAGCAACACCTACAACGTGTTCAGCAGCCCATGACATTTCGCCATCCTGCTTTACGAATTTATCAGCCGGTGCCTTACATACAGGACAGGCTTCCGGAGCTTTCTCACCTTCATAAACATAACCACATACACTACATACCCATTTTGTCATAATTAAAATCTCCTTTTCTTTTTAATGAATTTATTAGGGATGCCAGAAAATAAATTGATTATCTCAGCATCGTTTAGTTCTTACTGCTTTCCGTCTGTGCGGCAGAAAAAGTAATTTTTTAATAATAGTAATTATTACTATTTTAATTTACCACATCATTCTGGACTTGTCAAGTATAATTTTATCCGTTTTTATTTTTTTCTATACACTCTTCACAAAGTCCGAAAAATCTGGCGCTGTAGTCCTGGATTTCACCTTTAAATCCCTTGCTTGCATCATCCAGGATATTGCAGAAGTCCAGGTCTTCCATATCCATAACGCGATGACATTGTCTGCACATAAAATGGCAGTGTTGGTCGGTGCGTCCGTCAAAGCGGTCCGCCCCGTCAAAATTGGCAAGCTTTTTAATCTCACCAATATCAGCAAGTAGAGAGAGGTTACGGTATACCGTGCCAAGACTGATTTTGGGATAGAGAAGTTTCATATTCTCATACACAATATCAGCCGTTGGGTGGTCATTTCTTGTCATCAGGAATTCCTTGATGGATTCTCTCTGGCGGCTGTATTTCAGTGATGCCATAGTATCCTCCTTTCTCTGTGATAACAATAACCATTACTGATATTGTTATCATACAATATTGAACTAAAATTGTCAAGATATATTTTCAAATAAATATAAAAGATAAAATGAGATGATGAAAAAAGTTGACATCGACTAACTAAGATGGTATGATGAGAATGAGTTAAATAAAACTAACTAATTAGGAGGGTTGAAATGGACTGCCATAAATTTGAGGAAATGATAAGTCAGCATTGTGCGCCTGTTCTTATGGGAGAAAAGCCGGCAAATCTTGTTTCGTTTTCAAAAGAAAAAATGCCGGAGCTTCCGAATATCATGAAGACGTATGAAGAAAAACTCTCTGATGAGGATATTTATATGGAAGTACTTTGTGGCTGCAGAAAGCATTATCTTGTACTTGTGTACAGAAAAGAAGCTCTGGAAGAGTATTTAAAACAACCTGAAGTAGTGGAGCTTCTTGTTCAGGACGGCTATTCAAAAAATGGAGAACTTAAAGAAAAGTTTTCTTATTTAAGAAAACGCTTTGAGGAAAAGAAAGAATTTCCGCATGAAATCGGATTATTTCTCGGTTATCCGCTGGAAGATGTAAAAGGTTTCAGGATAAATTCAGGAGCAGGCTGTAAATTTTGCGGTTACTGGAAGGTTTACGGAGACGTGGAAAAAGCAAAACTTCAGTTTGAAGTTTACGACAGATGCCGCGCATTTGTGTGCGGACAGATAAAACAGGGGTATTCTATACTGCAGATACTTGCAGATTATGGAAATAGAAACATTTTACAATTACAATCAGGAGGCACAAAATGAACAAAGCAGCAGTGATTTACTGGTCTTCAACAGGAAATACAGAGGCGATGGCACAGGCAATATCTGACGGCGTCAGAGAGGCAGGCGTAGAGACAGAACTTATTGAAGTTGGGCAGATTTCCCCGGAGCAGGCGGCGGAGTATGAGGTATTGGCTCTGGGGTGCCCGGCAATGGGAGATGAGGAGTTGGAGGAAAGTGAATTTGAACCTTTTTTTGCAGAACTGGAAAAGAGTCTTTCAGGTAAAAAAGTGGTTCTCTTCGGTTCTTATGACTGGGGTGACGGACAGTGGATGAGAGACTGGTATGAACGTGTTCGAGACGCCGGTGCAGAGATTTTGACGGAAGAAGGTTTGATTATTCATAATACACCAGATGAGGAAGGTATAAAAAATGCCGGGAGCTGGGAAGGAAAATGGTATAAAAGATTAGAGAAAATCCCTTGGAGTTTGGAACTTCAGGGGATTTTGCTGTTTATGTTATAAGAAATTACTCTGTAATGTTTCATAGCATAAAAAATGTTTTGCGTAGAAGCGCACTGCAGTGGAAATATAAAGAAAAAACAAGTAGATTTTCATTAAATTAAGATATACAATATAAAAAACAAGACTTTTATATTGTTTTCAATATAAGATTATGGAAATTGAAAGGATGTTAAACGAAAGGGGAACGTTTATGAAAAACTACAGAGCAGAATTGACAGGCGTTTTTGGTGACCCGGTAGATGATAACCCTACAGGCGTTGTGGAGGAGGCTGCTTTTGCAGCGAAAAATCTGAATTACCGGTATCTGACAATGAAAGTACTTCCGGAAGACCTTGAGACAGCTATGAAAAGTGTGAGGATATTTGGTATGAAAGGTATCAATCTTACTATGCCTCACAAGATTAAAGTCCTTCCATATCTGGACGAGCTTAGTCCGGCGGCTTCTATTATCGGGGCAGTTAATACAGTGATTCATAAAGATGGAAAGCTGTATGGAGAAAATACAGACGGAAAAGGATTTGTCACTGCATTAAAAAATACAGGCGAATCTCTGGACGGGAAAAAGATTACGATTTTAGGAGCTGGAGGGGCAGCGAGAGCAATTGCTGTAGAATGTGGATTAAATGGAGCAGAGAAAATCTGTGTTATTAATCGAAACGCAGAAAAAGGACAGGAGCTGGCATCTCTTTTAAATAAGAATACAGATGCAAAAGCAGAGTTTATTTTATGGGAAACGGGAGTGAAGATTCCAGAGGGAACAGAGATTTTAATTAATGGGACTTCTGTAGGATTTTCTCCTGATGTAAACAGCAGACCGGATATAGATTATAATACAATATCTTCCGGTATGTGTGTCTGCGACGTTGTATTTAATCCGGCAGAGACTTTATTTTTAAAGGCAGCAGAAGAAAAAGGTGCAAAGACAGTAAACGGTCTTGGGATGCTGGTGCAGCAGGCTGCTTTGAACTTTACTTTATGGACAGAAGAAGAAGCTCCGGTTGAGGTTATGAGAGAGGCATTAAAAAAAGAATTTGAGGGATAGATATGCAGATAACAGACCTGTGGATTCGAAATTTTAAATCAATCAGAAGTATGCACATTGAAAATATTGAAAACGCTCTGATTCTTGTAGGTCAGAATAATACGGGAAAGACCGTAGTTCTTGACGCCCTTCGTGCAGTTATTGGAGATTATGAAATCGGGGAGGAAGACTTTCTTGAAGATTATCCCAATATAGAAATTATGGTATCGTTGAAAATTCAGGAGGAGGATTTAAAAAGATTTCATAAAAATGGAATTGTGAGCACCTACAGGCGATATGAATCCTGGCTTCGTGACTTTTCTAAGAAACTTCCTTCTTACAGGGAGGGAACTCTTTATTTTTCTTATATCGCAAACAGAGAGGGAAAAGTTCGGTATACAGACGGCGTACAGAAAAATAACCCGTACATTCCCAAGGTAATGCCGAATGTATATTATCTGGATTCTCAGAGAAATATTGGAAAGCTGCAGGATATTGTCATTATGCTGCAGGAAGATGGAACTTTGCGGAAAATGCGTTCAGGCTGCTGTATGTTTGATCAGGCAAAGGAGTGTAATCGCTGTTTTTCCTGTATAGGGCTTATTCATAAGAAAAAAACAGAGGAATTAGATGCTTTTGAGACAGCAAAGCTTCTGGAATATAAATTATATCGTTCCAATTTAGATTCTTTTGCCCGGAAAGTAAACAGAACATTTCGAAGAAACGGAGGCCGTGAGGAAATTCGTTATTCTATGAATCTGGATATGGAAAAAATGCTTACGGTAACAGGGGAACTTTACAATCCAAAACAAAATAAAAGAGAATCCATTCACAGAATGGGAAAAGGAATGCGAAGTATCTACATGTTATCCCTTCTTGAGACTTATGAGGTGGATAACGAGGCAAATGCAGACATAATCATTGTGGAAAACCCGGAAATTTTTCTTCATCCAAAACTTCAGAAGGTGTCAGGGGAAATTCTGTACCGTCTTTCCAAACGGAATCAGGTTATTTTTTCCACACATTCCCCTAATCTTTTGCCGAATTTTAACAGCCGCCAGATACGCCAGATTGTACTGGATGATGAGGGATATTCCGATGTGTGTAAAAGGACAGACATAAGCGCAGTTCTTGATGATTTGGGTTATTCTGCTACAGATGTAATGAACGTGAACTTTGTGTTTATTGTAGAAGGAAAACAGGATAAAAGCAGACTTCCCCTTCTTCTGCGGAAATATTTTTCAGAGATTTACGATGAGGAGGGGAAACTTTCCACAGTGGCGATTATTACAACAAACAGTTGTACAAATATTAAAACCTATGCAAATTTGAAATACATGAATCAAGTTTATTTAAAAGATAATTTCCTTATGATTCGTGACGGAGACGGGAAAGACAGAGAAATGCTGAAACGTCAGCTCTGTAAATATTATGAGGAACGAAACCTTGAAGATGTAGATAAGCTTCCAAGAGTCCGGGAGAAAAATGTACTGATATTAAAGTATTATTCTTTTGAAAATTATTTCCTGAACCCTGCTGTAATGGCAAAATTGGGGATTGTGAAATCAGAAGAAGAGTTTTATGAAATCTTTCTGGAAAAATGGAAGGAATATCTTTACAGAATCAAAAGCGGAAAGGCTCTTTTGAAAGTAATAGGAAAAGACTTCGAGACAATAGAAGACGTAAAAGCGCATATGGAAGAAATTAAAATTCATATGCGCGGTCACAATCTTTATGATATTTATTATGGAAGATACAAAGAGCAGGAAACAGAGCTTCTTACAAAATATATAGAAATTGCTCCAAGAGAGGATTTTGAAGATATTCTTACATCTATAGAGCAATTCATATACTTTGAAAGTCGGAAAAGCCGGTAGTCAAATCCCTAACCCCATAAAAAACGGAATCAGCACGGGCACAACGGCAGAGCAGAGAACTCCGTTAATTACAGACAGGACAACAGTTTCCTCATTTGTATACTTCATCATCATAGGAAGGGTAGTGTCTTCGCTTGTAGCTCCTGCAAGGGCAATGCAGGAATAAAAATTAAAATGCCGCGCCACAAAAGGAATGCTGATAAAGGAAAACAGCTCGCGCATAAGATTGCTTAAAAAAGCAATACTTCCAAGTGTAGCATTTCCAAGGTTCTCCAGGGTGACGCCGGAAAGACTGTACCATCCAAGTCCGCTTGCGATGGCAAGATTTTCACCAAGAGCATATTTTGTAAAAAAACTTAAAATTAAACCGCCAAGAAGACTTCCGATTATTGTTCCTATTGGAATAATAAAAATTTTTATATGGTACTGACGGATTTTCTGGACAATTCCTTTATGTAAACCAATACTAATACCAACAGAAAACATCAGACAGTTCAGAATTAAATCTTCATGCGTAGTTAAAAAATCAAGAACAACGTTTTGAAGATGGAGAGAGCCGCATAAAACTCCTCCAACTAAGGCTAGAATGGCTAACAATGTCATTTTTCTTCTGTCTCCTTTTCTTTTGAGTGAGATTTAAAAAAGCGTTTTGTCAAAAAGAAAACAAGAAGCAGGGAACATCCGGAAGGAATCAGGAAAAACAAAAAGCTTTCCAGTCCAAGGCTGAATAATTTTTGAAAGAAATTTTCGTCACTTCCAAGAGAGTAGCCCATTGCAAAAATTAAAGTAAGTGTACACGTAATCTGAAAAATTTCATTTGTGCGTTTCAGCTTTTCCGGAAAAAGCAGACGGCCTGCTAAAACGCCTACGCACATTACAATAAGAATAAACACGTTTTGTCTCCTTTGTATACAAAATTCATTAAAACTTTAGCACATTAAAGTTCTTTTGTCAAGGAAAGCAGCAGGGAGGGATTTATGGGAAATATTATAGATTATTTAAAGTGGAGAGGGGATTTGACATTTCAGAGAGATGGTTTTTGCGAAGTGGATAATCTTCTTTTATCATATTTGTCTTATGTGAATCTTGATGGGATTGCACCGGGGCTTGGGGAAGGGTTTCTTACCTTAAAAGAAGCTTCCCGTATATTTTTTGAGAGATACAGCGAGGAGGAGCTGAAAAAAGACCGTTCTTTTATTCGCATGGCGCCTTATGGAATGAGAGAGATGGCAAAAACAGAACGGTTTGGAGATATTAAAATCCAAAATTATGTAAATTATATAGCGGAGGAAAAAAACATTCAGTTTTCCGCTGTGGAGTTTGTTCTTTCAGAAGAAATTTCTTATCTTGCCTATCGGGGAACAGATGACAGAATTGTAGGGTGGAAGGAGGATTTCTTTTTAAGTAATGGTATTGTGGGAGCTCAGAGGGAGGCTTTGAGATATATAAATAATATAGGAAGAAACTGCCGCAGAATTTTTGTGGGAGGGCATTCAAAAGGAGGAAATCTTGCAATATATGGAGCTGCTCTTTGTGAAAAGGAAATTCAGGACAAAATAATTAAGATATATAGTAATGACGCTCCTGGATTTTCAGAGGGATTTCTGGAAAGTGAAGGGCTTCAGAGGATTTTTCCCAAAATAGAGAGGTATATGACAGAGGGAAGCATCATAGGAACGCTTCTTTTTCATAAAAAAGAGCCGATTCTCATAAAAAGCAGCGCGAAAGGTGTAATGCAGCACGATTGCCTTTCCTGGGAGACAGAAGGGCGGAATTTTATAAAATGTAAAGAGCAAAATCGTGCAGCTGCAGCATTTGATGAAGCAATAAAGGCATGGCTTTCCGGAATAGATGGACAGGAACGGGAGGCGTTTATCAATGATTTCTTTTCTGTCCTGGAAGCAACCGGAGCGGAAACGCTCACACAGCTTCAGGAGGGAGGCTTGAAAACCCTTCGCCTGATGCTGAAGCAGAAAAATGCCCTGAAACCGGAGACAAAGAAAATAATTGAAAAACTTATCCGGGAATTTGTAAACAGGTGGAAGCTTTTTCTGGCGTGAAAGGTTGAATTTATTTTCCATATTGACACATCCTCCCCAAACGTATATAATGCAATAAAATATAATTCATATCTGAATACTAGGAAATAGGAGGAATCATCATGAGTAAAATTTACAAAAGCGCGCTGGAATTAATTGGACACACCCCTCTTATTGAGGCGAAGAGATTGGAAAGAAAAGAAAATTTAAAAGCGAAACTTCTTATTAAAACAGAATATTTTAATCCTTCTGGAAGCGTAAAAGACAGAGCTGCATTATGGATGATAAAAGATGCAGAAGAGAAGGGTCTTTTAAAAGAAGGAAGCACCATTATTGAGCCAACATCAGGAAACACAGGAATAGGGCTTGCTGCTATTGCGGCAGTAAAAGGATACCGTATTATCCTTACCATGCCAGAGACAATGAGCGTAGAGCGCCGGAACATTCTGAAAGCATATGGAGCGGAAGTTGTTCTGACAGAAGGTGCAAAAGGAATGTCAGGAGCCATTGCGAAAGCCGAGGAGCTGGCGCGGGAGATTCCGGGAGGCTTTATTCCCGGGCAGTTTGACAATCCTGCAAATCCAAGAGCGCATATAGAATCTACAGGACCGGAAATCTGGGAAGATACAGAGGGACAGGTGGATATTTTTGTGGCAGGAGCAGGAACAGGCGGAACAGTAACAGGAGTAGGAGAATATCTGAAAGCAAAAAAAGCAGATGTTAAGATTGTTGCAGTGGAGCCGGCAGGTTCTCCTGTACTCTCAGGCGGACAGGCAGGTCCTCACGGACTTCAGGGAATTGGAGCCGGATTTGTGCCGAAGATTTTAAATACGGAAATTTATGATGAAATTATTACAGTGGAAAATGAGGAGGCATATGCGGCATCACGAAATCTCACAAAAACAGAGGGCATTTTAACAGGCATCTCCTCCGGCGCTGCCCTTCATGCGGGTATTCTTCTTGCGAAGAGACAGGAGAATGAGGGAAAAACAATCGTTGTTCTTCTTCCTGACAGTGGCGACAGGTATTATTCTACTCCTCTTTTTCAGGAATAAGGCGACAGGAGTTATAAAATGAAAATATCTACAAAAGGAAGATATGCAGTGCGTCTGATGTTGGACCTTGCTATGAGTGAGACGGGAAGTCCAGTTCGATTAAAAGAAATTGCAGCGCGCCAGGGAATCTCTGATAAATATCTGGAGCAGATTATTTCCATATTAAATAAAGCTGGATACGTAAAAAGCGTGAGAGGACCTATGGGCGGATACCGCCTTGTAAGAAAACCGGAGGAATATACAGTAGGAGAGATACTCAGACTTACAGAGGGAAGCCTTTCTCCGGTGGAATGTGCAGGCGCTGATGGGATATGTAAAAGACAGGAAAAATGCGCTTCCCAGATTCTCTGGAGAAAATTAAATGATGCCATTTATCAGGTGGTAGACGGTGTGACTTTAGAGAATCTTATATCGTGGCAGAAAGAACTGAATGATGAGGAAATGTAAAAAAAGTTAAAAGAACTGGTATTTTTTCCAGTTCTTTTTTACATTTATTTTACAGAATAACGATTTTATATTTTACCTTCCCCTCTTATAATAGCACTTGTAAATGAGGCAACAAGAAAAATTGAAATAAAGAGGAGAAATAAAATTATGAAGAAAAAAATCGCAAGCATTTTAACAGCAGCAGTAATTGGAGCAACAGCATTTGCAACAGCAGTAAGCGCAGCACCAAGCGGAGCAATCACAGTCGTATCCCGTGAGGATGGCTCAGGAACACGCGGAGCATTCGTAGAGCTGTTTGGCATTCAGGAAGAAGTAGACGGTGAAAAAGTAGATATGACAACACTGGATGCAAGCATCACAAACAGCACTTCTGTTATGATGACAACCGTATCCGGAGATGAGAATGCAATCGGATACATTTCATTAGGTTCTCTTAATGATACAGTAAAAGCTGTGAAGATTGACGGTACAGAAGCTTCCGCAGAAAATGTATCAAATGATACATATAAAGTATCCCGTCCTTTTAACATTGTGACAAGTAAAGAAGCAGGCGATGCTGCAAAAGATTTTGTAAATTACATTATGAGTGCAGAAGGACAGCAGATTGTAGAAGATAACGGATACATTAAAGAAGATGCAGAGGCAGCTGCATATGAGGCTGGAGAGGCTTCCGGTAAAGTAGTAGTTGCAGGTTCTTCTTCTATCTCTCCTGTAATGGAAAAACTGAAAGAAGCTTATGAGGAAGTAAATAAAGATGTGACAATCGAAATTCAGACAAGTGATTCCACAACAGGTATCAACTCTGCAAATGAAGGAATCTGTGATATTGGAATGGCTTCCCGTGAACTGAAAGATGAAGAAAAAGAACTTGGCCTTGAAGCACAGGTAATTGCAAGAGATGGTATTGCAGTGATTGTAAATAATGAAAATGATACTGATGAGCTTACAAGCGAGCAGGTAAAAGCTATTTTCACAGGCGAGACAACAGAGTGGGAAGAGCTTGCAAAATAAGTAACCTGCAAAGCAGAAACATTTAGATAGAAAATAATGAGAGCGGCTCAGATTACCTGTGGTAATCCAGGAGTCGCTCCTGCTAAGTAAAGAGGTGTGTTATGAATCACATAAAAGAAAAAGGCATGAAGGCAGTATTTCTTATTGCAGCCTGTGCGTCTGTTCTGGCAGTATTTTTAATATGTATCTTTTTGTTTGCCAGTGGTGTTCCTGCAATCGGAAAAATCGGTCCTTTTAAATTCCTTTTCGGAACAACATGGAGACCTTCCAACGAAATATTTGGAATTCTGCCCATGATTGTGGCAAGTATATATGTAACGGGAGGTGCAATTCTCTTCGGTGTTCCAATTGCGCTTTTTACTTCGGTGTTCATGGCGCGCTACTGTCCGAAAAAAATTTACGGACCTTTAAAATCAGGTATTGAGCTTATGGCGGGAGTACCTTCCATTGTATATGGTTTTTTTGGACTTGTATTGATTGTTCCTCTTATTCGTAAAACTTTTGGAGGAACAGGAAGCAGTATGCTGGCGGCATCTCTTCTTCTTGGACTTATGATACTGCCTACAATTATCGGTGTTACGGAATCTGCAATCCGCAGCGTTCCAGAAAGCTATTATGAGGGCTCTCTTGCTCTTGGAGCAACAAAGGAAAGAAGTATTTTCCGCGTTATTCTTCCGGCGGCAAAGTCAGGAATCCTGGCAGGTATCGTTCTTGGAATCGGAAGAGCCATTGGAGAGACAATGGCAGTTGTGATGGTAGCAGGCAATCAGCCCAGAATGCCTCAGGGAATTTTAAAAGGTGTTCGAACTATGACAGCAAATATCGTAACAGAAATGGGGTATGCAACAGGTCTTCACAGAGAAGCGCTGATTGCAACGGCAGTTGTTTTGTTTGTGTTTATTTTAATCATTAATTTAAGTCTTTCGTTACTGAACAGGAGGGCGGAACATGCAGATTGATACGACAGCTGTGATAGAGCAGACAGAAAGTAAAAAGAAGCGAAACAGCGTTTCCTTTGGAGAACAGATGAAATCTTATATCCTTCATCCCGGTTCCGGAATCCTGGCATTTTTTACAACGCTGGCAGCAATCATTACGTTTGCGCTTCTGTTTTTCCTGATTGGTTATATTCTTGTAAAGGGTATTCCTTATCTGAATGCAGATTTATTCAGCCCTGAATATACTTCAGAGAATGTATCTCTTGTACCTTCTCTGATTAATACATTTATAATGACGGTTATTTCTCTGGTAATTGCAGCGCCGCTTGGGATTTTCGCAGCAATTTACCTTGTGGAATATGCAAAAAAAGGGAGCAAATTTGTGAATGTGATCCGCCTGACAGCAGAGACACTTTCCGGGATTCCTTCGATTGTATACGGACTTTTCGGTATGTTGTTTTTTGTTACAACATTGAAATGGGGAATGTCTATTTTATCTGGTGCATTTACTATGGTAATTATGATTCTTCCGCTTATTATGCGTACAGCGGAAGAAGCTTTAAAAGCGGTTTCGGATTCTTACAGAGAGGCAAGCTTTGGTCTTGGTGCAGGGAAACTTCGCACTATTTTTAAGATTGTTCTTCCCTCTGCAGTACCGGGAATTCTGGCAGGTATTATTCTTGCTATCGGACGAGTAGTCGGGGAGACAGCAGCCCTTATTTATACGGCTGGTACTGTTGCGGCAGTGCCGGACAGCATTATGGGCTCCGGGCGTACACTTGCACTTCATATGTATGTGCTTTCCAGCGAAGGACTTCATATGAACCAGGCTTCTGCAACGGCAGTCGTGATTCTTCTGTTTGTACTTGTAATCAATGCACTGTCCGGTTTTGTGGCAAAAAGAATCGCGAAAGGATAAGAAAAAGGATAAAAATATGAGTGAAAATACAAAGATTCTCGTTGAAAATATGAACCTTCATTACGGTTCTTTTCATGCTTTGAAAAACATAAATATGGAGATTCCGGAGAAGCAGATTACTGCGTTTATCGGACCAAGCGGCTGTGGAAAATCCACGCTTTTAAAATCTCTGAACAGGATGAATGACCTTGTGGAAGGCTGTGTGATTACAGGAAAAGTGCAGCTGGACGGAGAAGATATTTACGGAGATATGGACGTAAACCTTCTGAGAAAACGTGTGGGGATGGTATTTCAGAAGCCGAATCCTTTTCCCATGAGCATTTACGATAACATTGCATACGGACCGCGCACACATGGAATCCGTTCCAGAGCAAAGCTTGATGATATTGTGGAAAAGTCATTAAGAGATGCGGCTATCTGGGACGAGGTAAAGGATCGTCTGAAAAAAAGCGCGCTTGGAATGTCAGGCGGACAGCAGCAGCGTCTTTGTATTGCAAGAGCTCTTGCGGTGCAGCCGGAAGTGCTTCTTATGGATGAGCCCACTTCTGCACTGGACCCGATTTCTACATCAAAAATCGAGGAACTGGCGGCAGAGCTTAAAAAAGATTATACGATTGTTATGGTAACTCATAATATGCAGCAGGCAACACGTATTTCAGACAAAACAGCTTTTTTCCTTCTGGGAGAAGTGATTGAATTTGATAAAACGGACAAGCTGTTTTCCATGCCTTCTGATAAGCGTACAGAGGACTATATTACAGGGAGGTTTGGATGATATGACAACACTTTTCGAAAGACAGCTGGAGGAGCTTCATGTTCTTCTTATCACAATGGGGGGGCTTTGTGAGAAAGCGATTTCTCTTTCTGCGAAAGCGGTTCAGGAACAGGGAGAACGGGAAATTGTAAAAGAAATTTTTGAGACAGATAAGGAAATTGATGAGAGGGAAAGAGAAATAGAAACACATTGTATGCGTTTGCTTCTTCATCAGCATCCTGTAGCAAGAGATTTACGTGAAGTATCGGCAGCTCTTAAAATGATTTCTGATATGGAGCGTATCGGAGATCAGGCGGCCGACATTGCAGATATTTCATTTTACATTGAAAAAGATGTAAAGATTCCGGGAAAAATCCAGGAGATGGCAGAGCATACGGTTCATATGGTTACAGAAAGTGTAGATGCTTTTGTAAATACAGATCTTGCGCTTTGCAGAAAAGTAATAGAAGATGACGATTTGGTAGACGATTGTTTTAATGAAATAAAAGAAGAGCTGGCGAAGCTGATTTACGGTGGGGAACTGGATGCAAGGGCAGGTCTTGATCTTCTTATGACAGCAAAGTATTTTGAGAGAATCGGAGACCATGCTGTAAATATTGCAGAATGGGTGGAGTATTCTATTACCGGAGAGCACCGGAATAATGAACATCAGCCCAGAGTATAAAGGCCAGAAATACGGAGGGCAGAGGCGTGACAAAGAAAATTTTTAAATCGATTATGGCAGTATGTACAGTTGTGCTTGTTCTTGGGCTTGCATTTGTGCTGGGAATTCTTTACCGGTATTTTGGAAAGCAGATTTCCACAGAACTTGAAAAAGAGGCTTCTTATGTAGCACAGGGAGTGGAGCTTTCCGGAGTGGAATATCTGGAAAAATTAAAGGGAAAAAATGCCAGAATTACGCTGATTGGAGAAGACGGAAGCGTACTTTATGACAGTCAGGCAGAGGCTTCCTCTATGGAAAACCACGGGGACAGAGAAGAGGTAGAAGAAGCGGCAGCAACAGGAAAGGGCGAGGCTGTGCGTATGTCTGAAACTCTTTCAGAAAAGACAATTTACTACGCGTTAAGGCTTGAAGACGGAAGGATTCTCCGTGTATCCAGTACCCAATATTCTGTTCTTGCGCTTGTGTATCAGCTGATTGTTCCTGTACTATGGATTCTTCTCCTTATGATTGTTCTGTCCGGTGTATTTGCCTTCAGACTGTCAAAAAAGGTAGTAGAACCGGTGAATAATCTTGATCTGGAACATCCTGAGGAAAATGAGATTTACGAAGAGGTGGCTCCTCTTCTGAGCAGAATGTATAAGCAGAACAAGGAGATTAAAAATCAGATTGACACTGCAAGAAGGCAGCAGGAAGAATTTTCCATTATCACTGAAAATATGCAGGAAGGACTTGTAGTCATAGACCGCTATACGATGATTCTTTCCGGAAATTCCAGCGTGTGGAAGCTTTTTCATGTAAATGGTCCCAAAAACGGGGAGAGCGTCTATGTGTTAAACAGAAGCGAGGAATTCCAGAGCATTATTGACAAAGCGCTTGACGGAAAGCATAACGAGGCTGTGTTAAAGGTTGACGGAAGTGATATTCATGTAATTGCAAACCCTGTTATGCGGGAAGAACAGGTGGAAGGTGCAGTTCTTCTTCTTGTAAATATAACAGAAAAACTGGAAAGAGAAAAACTGCGCAGGGAGTTTTCGGCAAATGTATCTCATGAACTGAAAACACCTTTGACTTCTATTTCAGGATTTGCTGAAATTATTCAGGACGGATATGTGAAAGAAGAGGATGTCCGCGCTTTTGCGGGACGGATTTACAAAGAGGCGCAGCGTCTTATCACTCTTGTAGAAGATGTGCTCCGTATCTCTCAGCTTGATGAAGGCGAAGTTCCCTATGAGTGGACAGAGACGGATCTGTATCAGACGGCAAAAAATGTCTTTGGAACTTTAAGCGAAGCTGCAAAAAAGCAGGATGTTCATCTCTATATAGAAGGGGATAGAGTGCAGCTTCACACAGTTCCCAACATTTTGGAAGAAGTACTGTTTAATCTTTGCGACAATGCGATTAAGTACAATAAACCAGGCGGAAGCGTTTGTATCTGCCTTACAGAAAATGAGGAAAGCGTTTGTATTTCTGTAAAAGACAATGGCGTCGGAATCCCAAAAGAAGATCAGAGCCGTGTGTTTGAGCGGTTCTATCGGGTAGATAAAAGTCATTCAAAAGAAATAGGAGGCACGGGACTGGGGCTTTCTATTGTAAAACATGGCGTAAACTTCCTGGGCGGAGAGGTGGAGCTTGAAAGCACACCTGAACAGGGAACAGAAATTACAGTGAGTTTTCCCAAGGAATAAAGAAATAAAAGCTGCTGTGAGTCCGGTGTTTATAGGCTTCACAGCAGTTTGCATCTAAGTTTTACTCTATAGTAATATTTTCATGCCCGATAGAGTTTTAAAAAATTTACAAAAGGGAACTGTCAACTTCCCGTGGAGAGATTTTTGTTTTTTAAGCGTAAAAAGGTGTTTTATAAAAAATTATGGAGAGATTTTTTGTTTTTTAAGCAGAAAAATGCGTTTTATAAACAATTAGATTCCAGTTTAACAACTTCATATTCATATACACAAAAAGCAGTTGATCTCAGGATTGACTGCTTTTTAATAACCCTACTATTTAGGTTTCAAAAGCATCTTTTATTTATGTTTTCAAATACTTCAACATTCAATATCAGGCGCGATTCTGTGCTTTCACGGGCAAATCTCGGCAGATTTTTGCAATTTTGCAAGCCTAGCGTGAGCATAAATCAACTGTCTGAGCTTGCTTGCAGGCGAGTTTTGATTTATGCTCACAAATAGGCGGCGCAGCAAAATAAAAAAATCGCCGCATTTGCCGGGAATCGCAGAAACCGCGCCGTGATATTCATGTAGAATTTTCGAATAATCTAAATATCTTCCCCCAATCACCTGCAAAAATAACTTGTTTTCTCCTCTGACAAGTATTAAAGTAATTATATAATGCCCGGACTTTGTTTTGCTTCCGGCATCTTGTATATGATACAGAAAGGACGAAGAAAAATGCTGCGTACTTTTTTAGTGGAGGATGAAGTAATCATAAGGGAGAACATTAAAAGGATGGTTCCCTGGGAAAAATATGGATTTGAACTTGTAGGGGAAGCTGCGGACGGTGAAATGGCGCTTCCTCTTATTCGGAAAAGCCGTCCGGATATTCTGATTACAGATATAAAAATGCCGTTTATGGACGGTCTTACTTTAAGCAAACTTGTAAAAAAAGAAATACCAAACATAAAAATTGTAATTTTGAGCGGATACGATGATTTTAATTATGCAAAACAGGCTATCAGTATCGGAGTGGAAGATTATCTTTTAAAACCCATTACCAAAAACGCTCTTTTAGAACGTCTTGAAGAAATCAGAAATCACTGTGAGGATGAAAAAACACAGCAGGAATATTATGAGAAATTCCGCATGGAAATGCAGGAATACGAGCAGTATGCAAGCCGTGATTTTTTTGAAAATCTCGTGCGGGGAAATATGAATGTGGAAGAGGTTTACAGGAAGGCTGATAAGCTTAACATTGATATTGTGTCTGAGGCGTACAATATTCTGATTTTTACTCCGGACATTAATGACAACACATATGATTCTGCTGAATATTCCGACCGGGAGGCAGAGGTACACAAAAAAATAGGAAATTATTTTATTAATCACCAATACGCACTTTTATTCCGTCATCAGGTATTCAGCTACGCAGTTCTGATAAAAGGAACAGTGGAGAATATTGATGAGAATACAGAGGCCTGCGTGGGAGCTATTCAGAATATTATGGAAGAGACGGGAAGAAGTATGGAATGGGTTGTTGCCATCGGAGAACCGGCAAGCAGGCTGAGCCTTATCAAACAGTGCTATTATTCTGTTATGAGGGCATATTCTTTCCGTTATCTCTGTGACGGGCAGCATATTTTAAGATACAGTAATCTTGAGAAAAAGCAGGACAGTTCCGCCAGAAAAGACGGAGAATGTCTGAAAAATGTAGATGTGAATGCCCTGAACCCGGCGATTCTGCAGAAGTTTCTTGGAAATGGTCTGATGGAAGAGGTGGAAGGTTTTGTGAGAGATTATTTTTATGCAATAGGAAAAGAACCGATGGAGTCTCTTGTTTTCCGGAATTATGTAGTTTTAAATGTAAGATTTTCTGTAATTTCTTTTTTGAAAAAGCTGGGCTGCAGCTATACAGAGGCAGATGATAAGGAGACAGAGGCAATTATGGAGGAGACAAGCAAGTCTACAGAGGCAGCCGTTTCCTATGCCCAGAATCTGATAAAAAAAGCTATTGAAATCCGGGATGAAAATGCAGGAAACCAGACGAAAAATGTGCTTCAGGGAGCTGTAGAATTTATTAATCATCACTATATGGACGAAGAGCTTTCTTTAAATACAGCAGCTCATGTGGCAAATGTAAGCGCCAATCATTTCAGCGCCCTTTTCAGCCAGAATATGGGACAGACTTTTATTGAATACCTTACTTCCCTTCGTATGAGCAAGGCGCGGGAGCTTCTCCGCTGTACTGCAAAGCGTTCCAGTGAAATCGCAGGAGAGGTGGGATATAAAGACGCCCACTATTTCAGTTATCTTTTTAAGAAAACACAGGGGATGACGCCAAGTGAGTACAGGAAGATGAAAGGGGAAGAAAGTAATTAAAATGTGGAAAACAAAAATAAAGAAGAGAAAGCTTGAAAATAAAATCCGAATGCTTCTTTTAACAACGATGATTCCTGTAATTCTGATTATGGCAGTTCTCTTATTTATGTTTTGGCAGTACATAAAGCAATACAGCAAGCTCTCCCATAATCTCGCAGTCAGCAGTGAATTTAACCTGAATTTTAAAGATGAGGTGGATGCGCGGATTTATTATGTGGCAATTGGAAGTAAAAGTGCAGAAACACTTCCTTATTATGTGGTTCAGGAAGCCAGGTATACGGTAGAACGATTGGAGAAAAGCACAGGCAGAAAAGAAAGTATGAAAAGTATTTATAATCTGCAGTCATATCTTTCCAATCTGCAGGATTATATGACGCAGCTTACAGAGACAAAGAAGTATGATGATCGCATCAGTTTTCTGGAAAGCTATATTTATGTCTGTACCTCTTTAATTGTGGAAGAAATGCAGAACTATATTTATGAGGAATCCATGAATCTGGTGGAGATTGAATCTCAGCTTGGAAAAACCGGAAGGATGCTCGTAGCAGGGATGGCAATTCTTGTGATTCTTACAGTTTTGATTCTTTTGCGCAGATTTTTTTGGTTTTCTTATAAAATCACAGAGCCGGTTACAGAAATTTTAAGTAATGTGAAGGCTGTGGGAAAAGGGAATTTCGATATGAAGAAGGTGGAAGCTGACAGTCTGGAAATACAGGAGTTGGATATAGGAATAAGAAAAATGGCAGAGCGTATTCAGGTGCTTCTTGAAAATGTAAAAAAAGAGCAGAAAATGCAGCATATGACAGAACTTCAGTTAATTCAGGCGCAGGTCAGTCCTCATTTTCTTTACAACACACTGGACACAATTGTCTGGCTCATAGAAGGCGGGCAGGATGAAGATGCCCTGAATATGATTACAAGTCTTTCTGTGTTTTTCAGAACGTCTCTTTCTAAAGGAAAGGATATTATTACACTGGAGGAGGAAGAACGCCATACCTTAAGCTACCTGGAAATTCAGCAATTCCGCTACCGTGATATTCTGGATTTTGAAATCCGGATTCCGGAAAGTCTGAAACAGATTCTTGTTCCGAAACTTACGCTTCAGCCTTTAGCGGAAAATGCCCTTTATCATGGAATTAAGAATAAACGGGGAAAAGGAAAGATTCTCATAGAAGGAATTGATCTGGGTGAGGATTTGCTCCTCCGGGTGACAGATACAGGACGGGGAATGACGAAGGAACGTCTCAAAGAGGTGCAGACTGCCATAGAAACAGGGGAGAGAAAAGGATTCGGTCTTGCTGCGGTGGCTGAGAGAATCCGTCTTTATTACGGGCCTGGCTATGGTCTTAAAATCTCTTCAAAAGAAGGGGAAGGTACAGTGATGGAGCTTTATCTGGCGAAAAAAATTCAGAACGAAGACGCTTCTTAAAAAATTAAACTTCTATAATAAAAAAATAAACTTTTTCAAAACTCCGTAGATTTTTCATAGAAGATTAAACTTTTTTATGAAAAAATCCTATGGAGTTTTTCTGTGAATTTACTATAATAAAAACATCTTAAATGAATCGGGAGGAAACAAAAATGAAGAAAAAATTAGTTGCAACATTATTAACAGCTGCTATGGTATGCAGCATGGGCGCAGTATCAGCAGTTAGTGTAGCAGCAGAAGAGGCAGACACAATTACAGTTGGCTTTTCACAGGTTGGTGCAGAGTCTGACTGGCGTACAGCTAACACAGAATCTATGAAAACAACATTCAGCGAAGAGAACGGATATGAGCTGATTTTTGACGATGCACAGCAGAAACAGGAAAACCAGGTTACAGCAATCCGTAACTTCATTCAGCAGGAAGTAGACTACATTCTCCTTGCTCCTGTAACAGAGACAGGATGGGATACTGTTCTTCAGGAAGCAAAAGACGCAGGAATCCCTGTTATTATCGTAGACCGTATGGTTGACGTATCTGACGACAGCCTTTACACATCATGGATTGGAACAGACGCTCTTCTGGAAGGACGTAAAGCAGCAGAGTGGCTGAATGCATTTGCAACAGCAAAAGAAATCGCACCGGAAGACCTTCACATTGTAGACATTCAGGGAACAATCGGCTCTACAGCTCAGATTGGACGTACACAGGGTCTTGAAGAAGGCGTTGAAAAATACGGATGGGATTTACTTGCACAGCAGTCCGGTGAATTTACACAGGCTAAAGGACAGGAAGTTATGGAGTCCATGCTGAAACAGTATGACAACATTAACGTAGTTTACTGTGAGAACGATAACGAAGCATTTGGAGCAATCGACGCAATTGAAGCAGCAGGTAAAACAGTTGGTTCTGACATTGCAAACGGCGAAATCCTTGTAATTTCCTTCGATACAACAAATGCAGGTCTTACAGATACATTAAACGGCAAAATCGCATGTGACGTAGAGTGTAACCCATTACACGGACCACGTGCTGAGGAACTTATCAAAGCTCTGGAAGCAGGCGAAGAAGTTGAGAAACTGAACTACGTAGACGAGGAAATCTTTGCAGTTGATGATACAGTTAAAGAAGTTACCGCTGTAAACAGCCTTGAAGAAGAAGGAACATTTGCAGTAACACCAATCACACAGGAAATCATTGACGGACGTGCATATTAATTAACAGAAATATATGTACAGATGAATAAAGAGTGAGTCCGGAGCGTGGTGGATAATTCGGAAAATCCGGGTTTGCGCCACGCTCTCTTTATTCCGAAACAGAGAATTTACAGGAAAGCAGGTGAAAGGAATATGGAACAGAACGTAGTATTGGAAATGCGGGACATAACCAAGAACTTTACGGGTGTCCGTGCCCTTTCCCATGTGGATTTTACTCTCCGTAAGGGTGAGATTCATGCGTTGATGGGGGAGAACGGAGCCGGAAAATCTACTCTGATTAAGGTGCTTACAGGTGTGCACGAATTTGAAAGCGGAAGTATCCGTATGGAGGGAAACGATAAGGCGATTATCAATCATTCTCCTCAGGAAGCTCAGGATAACGGAATCAGTACCGTATACCAGGAGGTAAATCTCTGCCCGAACCTGACAGTGGCAGAAAACCTGTTTATTGGAAGAGAACCAAGAAAATTCGGCATGATTGACTGGAAGCAGATGAATGAGCGTTCAAGAGCGCTTCTTGAGAGCCTGGACATTCATGTGCCTCCAACTCAGATGCTTGACGAGTGTTCGGTGGCAATTCAGCAGATGATTGCCATTGCCCGTGCAGTCGATATGAAGTGCCGCGTCCTCATTCTTGACGAGCCGACTTCTTCTCTTGATGACGATGAGGTAGAGAAGCTGTTTGTTCTTATGAGAAGACTTCGTGATGAAGGCGTCGGAATTATTTTTGTTACACATTTCCTGGAGCAGGTATATGCCGTATGCGACAGAATTACGGTTCTTCGAAACGGCGAGCTTGTAGGAGAATATGAGACGAAAGACCTTCCGAGAGTTATGCTTGTAGCAAAGATGATGGGTAAGGATTTTGACGATCTTGCGGATATTAAGGGCGAACATAAAGGAAAAGGAAAACAGGCAGTAGAACCGGTAATTGAGGCGGTGGGACTTGCACATAAGGGAACGATTAAGCCGTTTAATATTACCATTAACAAAGGTGAGGTTATTGGCCTTACAGGACTTTTAGGCTCCGGTCGTTCTGAACTGGTACGTGCGATTTACGGTGCAGACAAGGCAGACGCAGGCGTTCTGAAAGTAAAAGGAAAAGAAGTAAAAATCAACAGTCCTCTTGATGCGATGAAGCTGGGAATGGCGTATCTTCCGGAGGACAGAAAAGCAGAAGGTATTATTGCAGACCTTTCTGTAAGAGAGAACATAATCATTGCGCTCCAGGCAAAAAGAGGAATGTTCCGCCCATTAAGCAAAAAAGAGATGGAGGAAGCGGCAGACAAATATATTGAGCTTCTCCAGATTAAGACAGCAAGCCGTGAAACCCCGATTAAGAGTCTTTCCGGCGGTAATCAGCAGAAAGTAATCCTTGGCAGATGGCTTCTCACAAATCCGGAATATCTGATTCTTGACGAGCCTACAAGGGGTATTGATATTGGTACAAAGACAGAGATCCAGAAACTGGTTCTCGACCTTGCAGATCAGGGAATGGCAGTAACCTTTATTTCTTCCGAGGTGGAAGAAATGCTTCGTACCTGTTCCCGTATGGCAGTTCTCCGAGACGGTGAAAAAGTAGGAGAGCTGAATGAACAAGAGCTCTCTCAGGGCAATATTATGAAGGCAATCGCAGGAGGTGACGATAAGTAATGAGTAAAGTAAAGAAAATCACAAGTGCGCGCCTGTTTCTTCCCATTGTGTGTCTCGTTGCAGTTCTTCTTTTAAATGTGATTAAGACACCGGACTTTTTCAACGTATCTATCCAGAACGGCGTACTTTACGGTTACATTATTGACGTAATCAACCGTGCGTCAGAGCTTGTTATCCTTGCAGTCGGCATGACCCTTGTAACAGCGGCTTCCGGCGGACAGGACATCAGTGTAGGTGCAATTATGGCAGTGGCAGCCGCAGTATGCTGTCAGGTGCTTTCAGGCGGAGAGGTTTCCGTTACAGAATATGCTAATCCCCTGATTCTTGCAGTAGTTGCAGCGCTTCTTGCTTCTGCTCTCTGCGGAGCATTTAACGGATTTCTTGTTGCAAAGCTTAACATTCAGCCTATGGTTGCGACTCTGATTCTTTATACTGCAGGCCGTGGTATTGCACAGCTTATTACAAACGGACAGATTACTTACATTCGTGTAGATTCCTATAAAATGGCAGGAGGCTATATTGGAAAATGCCCGATTCCAACACCTGTTTTCTTCGCTGTGCTCGCAGTCATTCTCGTTGCAGTCATTCTGAAAAAGACAGCTCTCGGACTGTACATAGAGAGTGTTGGTATCAACGGAAAAGCAGCACGCCTTGTAGGATTAAATTCTACAATGATTAAGTTTTTAACATATGTAATCTGCGGTGTACTTGCCGGTATTGCAGGTATTGTGGCGTCCAGCCGTATTTACTCAGCAGACGCAAATAACATCGGACTCAACCTTGAGATGGACGCAATCCTCGCAGTTGCTCTTGGCGGAAACTTCCTGGGCGGCGGTAAATTCAGTCTTGTAGGTTCCGTGATTGGAGCATATACGATTCAGGCTCTTACAACAACTCTTTACGCAATGAACGTAAAAGCCGACCAGCTTCCTGTATACAAGGCAATCGTGGTTATTATTATCGTAACACTGCAGAGTGAAGTATTTAAGAAATACATTGCCAACTTCAAAGCAAAAAGAAACGCAGGGAAACCTGCTGTAGAAGGAGGTCAGAAGTAATGAAAGCAAATAAGATGCAGAAAAGAAAAATGACAGGAAACGGCTTCCTGCTTCTGATTACCATTGTTCTGTTTTTCGTTATGTATATTGCGGGAATGGTGATTTTCGCAGACAAAGGCTTTGCAAAGCCGCAGATGTTTTTAAACCTGTTTGTATCAAATGCAGGACTTCTCGTAATTGCCTGCGGTCTTACCATCGTAATGATTACAGGAGGAATTGATATTTCTGTTGGTTCTGTTACAGCCCTTGTATGTATGGTAATGGCAGATATGATGGAAAACAAAGGGGCAAACGCATACGTGGCAGTTCTTGCAGCCCTTGCAATCGGTATTGCCTTCGGTGTTGTACAGGGCTTCCTTGTAGCTTACCTGGATATTCAGCCGTTTATCGTTACGCTGGCAGGTATGTTCTTCGGAAGAGGTATGACAGCCATCATCAGCACAGAGATGATTTCCATTAAAAACGAAGTCTTTCTGAAATGGGCAAACTACCGTTTCTATATGCCTTTCGGTTCCACAAACAAAAAAGGTAAATTTATTCCGGCGTATATTCCGCCTACAGTAGTCATTGCGATTGTAGTAGTTATTTTAATTGCAATCCTTCTGAAATACCGCAAATTCGGACGTAAGCTTTATGCGATTGGCGGAAGCCAGCAGAGCGCCCTTATGATGGGACTTGACGTAAGAAAAACAAAATTCAAAGCATACGTTCTTGACGGTTTTCTTGCAGGTCTCGGCGGTTTCCTGTTCTGTTTAAATACCTGTGCCGGCTTCGTAGAGCAGGCAAAAGGTCTTGAGATGGATGCCATTTCCGCAGCCGTTATCGGAGGAACACTTCTTTCCGGCGGTGTGGGAACACCAATCGGAACCATGTTCGGTGTTCTTATTAAAGGAACCATTTCCAGTCTGATTACCGTACAGGGTACGCTTTCAAGCTGGTGGGTAAGAATCGTACTTTCCGCACTTCTTTGCTTCTTCATTGTACTTCAGTCTGTACTTGCAACGATGAAGAAGAAAAATAAATAAGAGATAAACAAAAAACTCTCCCGTGTTTCTGATGAACCGGGAGAGTTTTTTGCGGGCAGGCTTAATAATTATAAGCGCCCTCATATGCGTTGCAGTGTGTTTTCTTTTTAGAAAGATTTTCACACTTGCTGCAGCGGTCACAGAATTCCTGCTCATAGCAGGTTGCGCACACGCAGTCGCCGCATTTCTTGCGGTCATACGCCGGTGTGCATGTGTAGGGAAGGCTGTCTTTCTTCTCAGTACCCATAAAATCACGCTCCTTTTAATAATCCGTCTTATGATAAAAACGACCATTTATATAGTCGGTTTTTATAATGTTTACAAAAGCGCTGGGGTCAAGTTCTTTCACTCTTTTTACGAGAATTTTCGCCTCTGTTCTGGAGACAACGGAATAGAGCATACTTGTATCTTCTCCGGTATAGCAGCCGGTTCCGTAGAAACAGGTTGCAGAATGGCGGGTTAAATCGGAAATTTCTTTATAAACCTCAGCGGGTTTTCTTGTAATAATAAAAAGCGTGTGTTTTTTATACCTCTGGTGAAGCATCTGCACCACCTGCGTAGAGGTAAACTGGAAGATGATAGAGTAAAGCGCTCTGTCCCAGCCAAAAAGAAAACCGGCAATCAGAAGGATAACGGCGTTAACACCCAGAATATAATTCCAGATGTCCTGTCCGCTTTTTTCTGAAAAATAAATGGCAATAAAGTCCATGCCGCCGCTGCTTGTGTTTGCAATGAGACATAAGCTGACGCAGAGACCGTTTATCAGACCGCCGAAAATACTGATAAGAAGCCGGTCGTAAGTGATTGGCTGCACAGGTATCATATCTGTAAGCACACTGGATAGGATAATTACAATACAGGAGCTTATGGTGAATTTTTTGCCGATAAACTTAAATCCAATCATAACGGGAATGGCATTCAAAATAATATTGATAACCGAATAAGGAACGGAGATTCCCATATAGGTTTCAAAAATATTCTGCAAAAGAAGGGTAATGCCGTTAAATCCGCTGGGATAAAGCCCTCCTGCCCGCACAAAGGTTTTAATGTTTATGGCAAAGATAACGCCGGCAATGCAGGCGCCGCCGTAGCGCATCATTTCATGTTTGAAAAGAGTTTTTTTATCCAGTTCCACAATCCCACCTCCAGAGATTCTACAGAGCTTCCCATCTGCCGGACGCACCGCATGGAAGGACAAGACCGTTTGAGGAAACGGGGAGTCCGATTTCCTGGGAATCTACGCGTCCGTTAAATTTCTTAAGCTCTGTGGCAAGCATATAAGTCAGTACAGCCGGAGCAAGACCGGTTGTATAGGAATTAATAAGGAAAAATAAAGGTTTATCGCTTAAAATTTTTGTGCAGAGCTTCACAAGCGGGTGAATGGCGTCCTCAATTTTCCAGATTTCTCCTTTTGGTCCTCTTCCATAAGATGGCGGGTCCATAATAATTGCGTCATAATGATTTCCTCTTCGGATTTCACGCTCCACGAATTTTACACAGTCATCCACAAGCCATCGGATAGGTGCGTCTCCAAGACCGGAAGCAAGGGCGTTTTCTTTTGCCCAGGAAACCATTCCCTTTGATGCGTCTACGTGAGTGACGGAAGCGCCAGCAGCAGCAGCGGCAAGGGTTGCGCCGCCTGTGTATGCAAAAAGATTTAAAACCTTGACAGGACGTCCGGCGTTTCTGATTTTATTTCCGAACCAGTCCCAGTTTGCAGCCTGTTCCGGAAACAGTCCGGTGTGCTTGAAGCTGAATGGTTTTAAGTGGAAGGTAAGGTCCTTATAATGAATGTCCCACTGTTCCGGAAGGTCGAAAAACTCCCATTCTCCGCCGCCTTTTTTGCTGCGGTGATAATGACCGTTCATTTTTTTCCAGCCTTTGTGGGTTTTGGGGGTATCCCAGATAACCTGCGGGTCCGGGCGAACAAGGAGATAATCTCCCCATCTTTCCAGTTTCTCTCCACAGGAAGTATCAATGACTTCATATTCTTTCCAGCCATCTGCAATCCACATATTATTGTAACCTCTTTCTTTTCGTAATTTATATAATACTTCTTTTTATACATCAGATTATAACATACTCTTTATTATTTTAACATCAGGAATTAAAAAAAGCCCAGAACAGGCTTGACAATCAGGACTTTACCATACTAAAATGTATGAGAAAAAGGCGAAAGAGTGGCATGAGGAGGATTATTATGAAAAAATACAGTGAAATGAGCAGAGAAGAGCTTCTTTCCTTAAAGAAAGAACTGGAGCAGCAGTATGAAGAGGTAAAAGCCCAGGGCCTTGCCCTTGATATGTCTCGCGGAAAACCGGGAGTGGAGCAGCTTAACCTTTCAATGGGAATGATGGACGTTCTGGCAGGAGGAGCAGAGCTTAAATGTGAGACAGGTGTGGACTGTCGTAACTACGGTGTGATTGACGGTATTCCGGAAGCAAAACGTCTTCTCGGAGAAATGTCAGAGGTTGATCCGGAGCACATTATTATTTATGGAAACTCCAGTCTGAATGTTATGTTTGACTCTATTGCACGTTCCATGACACATGGTGTAATGGAAAATACTCCGTGGTGCAAGCTGGACAAAGTAAAATTCCTCTGTCCGGTACCGGGTTATGACCGCCACTTTAAAATTACAGAATACTTTGGAATTGAGATGATTAACGTACCTATGACTCCGGAAGGACCGGACATGGATATGGTGGAAAAACTGGTAAGTGAGGACGATGCCATTAAAGGAATCTGGTGTGTGCCGAAATATTCCAATCCTCAGGGATATACTTATTCAAAAGAGACCGTAGAGCGTTTTGCAAGATTAAAACCGGCAGCGCCTGACTTCCGTATTTACTGGGACAATGCGTACAGCATTCATCACCTTTATGATGACAATCAGGATTTCCTTGAAGAGATTCTGGCAGAGTGTGCAAAAGCAGGTAATCCGGACCTTGTATATAAATTTACATCTACTTCAAAGGTAAGCTTCCCAGGCTCCGGTATTGCAGCTGTTGCAGCATCAAAGGCAAATCTTGAGGATTTCCGCCAGTATATGCAGATTCAGACAATCGGACACGACAAGTTAAATCAGCTTCGCCATGTACGTTTCTTTAAGGACCTTGAGGGGCTTCATGCACACATGAGAAAACATGCGGATATTATCCGCCCGAAATTTGAGCTTGTTCTGGAAACACTGGAAAGAGAACTGTGCGGACTTGGAATCGGCGAGTGGACAAAACCGCATGGCGGATACTTCATCTCCTTTGACTCTATGGAAGGCTGCGCAAAATCAATCGTAGAAAAAGCAAAAGAGGCAGGCGTTGTCATGACAGGAGCAGGAGCAACTTATCCATATGGAAAAGACCCGAAAGATTCTAACATCCGTATAGCGCCTACATTCCCGTCTCTTGAAGAACTGAAAAAAGCGGCGGAGGTTTTTGTTCTCTGCGTAAAACTTGCAAGTGTGGAGAAATTACTTGCACAGGCATAAGATATAGTAAGAAAGTACTGAGGTTAAAAAATGACAGAAGAAAAGACAGGAATGAGTACAGGGAGAAAGGTGCTTATAGCCCTTATCATTGTATTTCTCCTTCTTACGGCTGCCGCGTATTTCTACGGAGTTTCTTACTTTGGCAGCCATTTTCTGCCCGGCTCTTATATAAACGGGCTTAATTGCTCTTATATGACTGCAGACGAGGCGGAAAACCTTCTCACAGAAAAGATAAAAACATATGCCCTCACGCTTGAGACAAAAAATAACGGACAGGAGGGCATTACTGCAGGAGAGATGGGACTTTCTTATAAAGGGGGAGGAAGCGTGCAGGCGCTTCTTCAAAACCAGAAAAAAGGAAGATGGTTTCTCTCTTTTTCAGAAAAAAAAGAATACCAGGCTTTGGGGGCTGTTGTGTACAATGAAGAAATGCTTCGAACAGCCGTTGAGGGGCTTTCCTGTGTGAAAAATGCACAGGAGCCCACAGACGCAGCCATTAAAGAGACAGAGGCAGGATATGAAATTATACCGGAGACAGAAGGAAATGCTCCGGATAAAGAAAAGCTTTTAAACGCTGTGGTGCAGTGCGCGCTTCTGGGAGAGCCGCGTCTTAACCTGGAGGAAGCGGGCTGCTATAAAAAGCCCGCTGTTTATCAGAATGATGAAACCCTGAAAAAAGACTGCGAGCGCTTAAACAAACTTACAGATGTAGTCATTACATATGATTTTGCAGATAAGACAGAAACAGTTGACAGAAGTGTAATTAAAAACTGGATTATAAGAGGGGAAGACGGGAACTACACTCTTGATAAAGAGAAAGTGGCAGGATACGTAAATGACCTTGGATATAAATACGACACCTTTGGCTGTACAAGAGATTTTCGCACATATGACGGAAGAATCATTACTATATCCGGAGGAGATTACGGCTGGGCAATTGATCAGGAGGCGGAGACAGACGCTCTTTATAATGCAATATTAAAAGGGGAAACACTGGTAAGAGAGCCGGTTTACGCTTATTCTGCATGGAGCCGTGATACCACAAACGATATAGGGTATACCTATGTGGAGATTGACCTTACAAATCAGAGGATGGTTTTTTATAAGGATGGATTTCCTGTCGTGGATACACCGGTTGTGACAGGCCATCCGGGAAATACGGATACAGCTACTCCTGTAGGCTGCTATGCGATAGACGCCAAACAGTCTCCTGCTACGCTTACAGGGGAGGATTACGAAGCGCCGGTCACATTCTGGCTTCCCTTTGCGGGAAACGTAGGAATCCACGATGCTTCCTGGAGAACAGAATTCGGAGGAACGCTCTATATGACGGAAGGTTCTCACGGATGTATAAACACGCCTTATGAACAGGCACAGATTATATATAATAACATTGAAATCGGCGCGCCGGTGATTGTTTACCAGTAGCGCCTCACAAAGGAGATTGAAAATGAGGATTGTAGTATTAGCAGGGGGAACAAGTACAGAGAGAGCCATTTCCATCGTTTCAGGAACAGGTATCTGTACGGCTCTTCGTGAAAAAGGCCATCAGGCAATTCTGGTGGATGTTTTCGGGGGAACAGAGGATGTGGACTGGGAAAATCCTTTTCCGGAAGAATATGATGTAGAAGCGGCAAGCGCGTACATAAAAAGCTTTGATGATAAAATTGAAGATATGAAAAAACAGCGTAAAAGCTTTTTCGGACCAAATGTAATCCGGCTTTGCGAGCTTTGTGATATTGTATTTCTGGGACTTCACGGAGCAAACGGAGAGGACGGAAAAGTACAGGCAGCTTTTGACCTTATGGGAATCAAATACACAGGAACAGGTTATTTAAGCAGCGCCCTTGCAATGGATAAAGGAATTACAAAGCAGATGTTCCGCATGAACGGCGTTCCCACTCCGGCAGGAACTTCAATGGAAAAAGCAGCCTGCGTAAGAAATCTGGAAGAGCTTGGAATGGAGTTTCCGGTTGTGGTAAAAACATGCTGCGGCGGTTCCAGCGTAGGCGTTTATATTGCAAATAATCAGGCAGAATATGAAGAAGCTCTTGACAATGCGTATTCCTATGAAGATGAGGTTGTAGTAGAGGAATATGTAAAGGGAAGAGAGTTCTCTGTTGCAGTTGTGGACGGAAAGGCATACCCTGTAATTGAGATTGCACCTCTTCAGGGATTTTACGATTATAAAAATAAATATCAGCCAGGCTCTACAGTAGAAACCTGTCCTGCTGAAATTCCGGATGAACTGGCAGAAAAGATGCAGCGTCATGCAGAGGCAGGAGCAAAGGCTCTTTCTCTGGAAGCTTACTGCCGCCTTGATTTTATCATGAAAGAAAACGGAGATATGTACTGCCTTGAGGCAAACACACTTCCGGGAATGACACCTACAAGTCTGATTCCTCAGGAAGCAAAGGTACTTGGAATTGATTATCCTTCTCTTTGTGAGGAGCTGATTCGGGTTTCCATGAAAAAGTACGAGAAATAAAAGGATAAAGTGGTGAAAAAAATATGAAAAGTTTAACCCTGGAAAATATTACACGGGTATGCGGCGGCGTGTATCACGGAAACAGCAGCTTTCTTCAGAAAGAGGTTTCTTCCATTACAACAGACAGCCGTAAAGTGGAAGCAGACAGCCTCTTTGTTCCTATTGTGGGAGAGCGTGTGGATGCGCATAAATTTATTCCTCAGGTAATGGAAGCGGGAGCTCTTGCTACTCTCTCGGAAAAGGTTCTGGAGGACGTTCCTTATCCGTACATTCTTGTGGAATCGTCTCTTCAGGCAGTGAAGGACATTGCAGAATTTTATCTTGAAGAGCTTTCGATTCCTGTTGTTGGAATTACAGGAAGTGTTGGAAAAACAAGTACAAAAGAAGTCATTGCTTCTGTTTTGAAGGAAAAATACCGCACCTTAAAAACGCAGGGTAATTTTAATAATGAGCTTGGTCTTCCCCTCACTGTCTTCCGCCTTCGTGAGGAGGACGAGATTGCAGTTCTGGAAATGGGAATCAGTGATTTCGGCGAGATGAGCCGTCTTGGAAAGATTGCGAAGCCGGATACAAGCGTGATTACAAACATTGGAACATGCCATCTGGAAAATCTGGGAGACAGAGACGGTGTTTTAAAGGCAAAGACAGAGGTTTTTGATTATGTGAAGGCAGGCGGGCATATTGTATTAAACGGAGATGACGACAAGCTTTCCACAGTAAAAGAGCATAATGGAATCCGCCCTGTATTTTTCGGAATGACAGAAGGACAGGATGTATATGCAGATGAAGTGGTAAGCAGAGGATTAAAAGGAATGACCTGCCGGATTCATATGGGCGAAGAAAGCTTTGTTGTGGATATTCCAATGCCTGGACGCCATATGATTTACAATGCTCTGGCAGCATCGGCTGTAGGAAGAATTTACGGGCTTACAAAGGAGCAGATAAAAGCCGGTATTGAAAGTCTTGAGCCTGTAAGTGGACGTTTTAAGATGCTCGAGACAGAAAAACTTCTGGTTGTAGACGATTGTTATAATGCGAATCCAATGTCCATGAAGGCGTCTCTTGATGTATTAAAGGACGGCGCAGGAAGAAGGGTTGCTATCCTGGGAGATATGGGCGAGCTTGGAAAAGACGAGAGAAAGCTTCATGAAGAAGTTGGCGTTCACGCAGGGAACTGCGGCATAGATGTATGTATTTGCGTGGGAAGTCTCTGTAAATATATGGCAGATAAGGCAAAGGAGACAAATCCGGCTCTTACTGTAATTTATGAACCGGACAGAGAAAGCCTTCTTAGAAATCTGGAAACTTATATCCAGACAGGAGATACGGTTCTTGTGAAAGCATCCCACTTTATGAAATTTGAGGAAGTAGTGGAAGCCCTTTCAAAATTATAAGATTTTTGCGGGAAGCATGGCGAAGAGCTGTGTTTCCCGTTTCTTTTTGCGAGAATTTGACGAACGATTTTTGTTTCCCCCGAAGGGCTTCGGCTGTATAATGAAAACAGGGCGCAGGGGTAAAAGCTGCCTGAACTTTTACGCTCCTGCCCGTAATGTATTAAAGGAGGGGATTATGCTGGAAAAAATCATGAACCTGCATATACTGCTCTACGGCATGGCTGGTCTTGGAACCGTGGGAGCTGTTGGAATGCTGGCTACACATCTGAATTACAGAAGAAGAATGAAACATACAGGACAGATGACAAACTTAAAGGAAAAATGGCTGAATCTCTGGAAGACAAGGGACAGGCTTTTAAACCGTATGAACCGCCTTGTATGGTATCCGTCGCTTCTCTGTACGGTATGTCTTTTTATTGCGCTGTTTCTTACTACGAAGCTTGAACTTTCCGGACTTCCTTTAAGCTATCTGTATGTGGGGGCTTTTGTTCCCGTAGTCCTTCTGCTTCTTAGGCAGGCTCTTGATTTTTCGTATAAAGAGGAGCTTGTGATGAATTCGCTCACAGATTATGTAGAGCAGATGCGGACATGGGTGGAAGAAATTCCTGCGCCAAAAGGAAATGAAGAAGGACTTCAGGAAGAGGTTATAGAAAAGATAACGGCAAGTATTCGCCAGACAGCGGCAACAGGCAGTCACTTCAGTAAAATGCTGACGCCTGAGGAAGAAGAGATTATGAGAGAGATTATCCGGGAATTTATGTGATTTTAACAAAAGGGGCACTTGAGAAATCCGGGGGATTTTGCTATACTGAATAATTGATAAAAGACAAAAGAATTTCCAGAATTAAAGGAGAGAGAGTCATGAGTAAAGTAACATTTGACTATTCAAAGGCGGGCTGTTTTGTAGCTGAACATGAAGTTGAGGCTATGAAGAAACTTGCTGAGGCAGCAAAGGAAACTCTTGTTTCCAAAACAGGTGCAGGAAATGATTTTCTGGGATGGATTGACCTTCCGGTTGATTATGACAAAGAAGAATTTGCCCGCATCAAAGAGGCAGCAAAGAAAATTCAGGAGGATTCTGAGGTTTTAATCGTAATCGGAATCGGCGGTTCCTACCTTGGAGCAAGAGCTGCCATCGAATTTTTAAGACATGGTTTTTATAATAATGTTTCCAAAGAAATCCGCAAAACTCCGGAGATTTATTTCGTAGGAAACTCCATCAGCAGCAGCTACATCAAAGGTCTGATGGACGTTGTAGGAGACAGGGATTTCTCCATTAATATTATTTCCAAATCAGGAACAACAACAGAGCCGGCAATTGCATTCCGCGTATTTAAAGAAATTCTTGAGAAAAAATACGGAAAAGAAGAAGCTGCAAAGAGAATCTACGCAACAACAGACAAAGCGCGCGGAGCGCTGAAACAGGTTGCAGACGAAGAAGGATATGCAGAGTTTGTTGTGCCGGATGATGTAGGCGGACGTTTCTCTGTTCTTACAGCAGTAGGTCTTCTTCCTATCGCAGTAAGCGGTGCAGATATTGATAAATTAATGGAAGGTGCAGCTTCCGGACGCGAGCTTGCCCTGAACAGCCCGTTTGAAGAAAATGATGCTCTTAAATACGCTGCAATCCGCAACATTCTTCTTCGCAAAGGCAAAAATGTGGAAGTTCTTGCAAACTATGAGCCGAGCCTTCACTATGTAAACGAATGGTGGAAACAGCTTTACGGCGAGAGCGAGGGTAAAGATCAGAAGGGTATTTTCCCGGCAGCAGTTGACCTTACAACAGACCTTCATTCTATGGGACAGTTTATCCAGGACGGAGCAAGAATCATGTTCGAAACTGTTATGAATGTGGAAAAATCAGGCGCAGAGCTTGTTATTAATGAAGAGCCGGTTGACCTTGACGGACTGAATTATCTTGCAGGCAAGACAGTTGATTTTGTAAATAAGAGCGCAATGAACGGAACAATCCTTGCACATACAGACGGCAGCGTTCCGAATTTAAGAGTAGACATTCCGGAGCAGAATGAGTTTTATCTGGGACAGCTTTTCTACTTCTTCGAATTCGCATGTGGTGTAAGCGGCTACATTCTTGGTGTAAATCCGTTTAACCAGCCGGGTGTAGAGAGCTACAAGAAGAATATGTTCGCACTTCTTGGCAAGCCGGGATTTGAAAAAGAAAGAGAAGAACTGCTGAAAAGACTGTAATTACAGTTGCAGTTTCTATAATCATGAAAATTGTATTATTAGAAGCAGACAGCCTGGGTGAAGACATGGTCTTCACCCCTTTTCATAAACTGGGAGATGTGGTGATTTATCCTTCTACAACAGAGGCAGAAATGCCGGAACGTGTGAAGGATGCCGATGTCATCATTGCGAACAAACTTCCTGTCTGTGAAAAGACAATGAAAAACGCAGAAAATGTAAAGCTTGTATGCGTAACTGCAACAGGCATCAACAATCTGGATGGAGAATATTTAAAAAAGAAGGGCATTGCAGCTTACAATGTAGCGGGATATTCAACAAACGGTGTGGCGCAGCATACATTTGCGCTTCTTTTTTACATACTGGAAAAGCTGCGTTATTACGATGATTATGTGAAATCCGGCGAGTATGCCAGAGGAACGTGTTTTTCTCATTTTGGACAGAGCTTTTGTGAACTGGAAGGGAAAACCTGGGGAATTATCGGTCTGGGAGCAATTGGAAGGCGTGTAGCGCAGATTGCGGAAGCGTTCGGCTGCCGTGTAATCTGTTATTCCGCTTCCGGTAAAAAGTACGATTCCCATTATGAACAGGTGGAATTTGAAGAGCTTTTAAGCCGCTCAGATTTCCTTTCTGTTCATGCGCCTTTAAATGTTCATACAGAAAAGCTTATGACTTTGGAAGCTTTCCGCAAAATGAAGAAAAGCGCCATTTTTATCAATGTGGCAAGAGGCGCGATTGTAGATGAAGAAGGACTTTATACTGCTTTAACAGAAGGAAGCATTGCAGGAGCAGCCCTTGATGTACTTACAAAAGAGCCGATGGAGCTTTCTAATCCTCTTTTGAAAATTCAGGACAGCAATAAGCTTCTGATTACACCGCATATTGCCTGGGCAGCAAAAGAAACACGGTTCCGGGTAGTGGAGGAAGTGGCGGAAAATATCAGACGCTTTCAGGCGGGGGATATGAAAAATCGAGTGTATTAAAAGCTTGGAAAAAGTGCAGAGGCGGAAGTTATGACGTATAAAAGGGCGCATATGCGCCCTTTTGTCAGCTTGCAGGAAGTCTGTCAGTCCTCCTCAATTACCTGAATTTCCAGGTAGTCGAAGTCTATCTGTTCAATAAAACTGTCCTGATAAAATCTTGCTTTATCGTGTTTTTTGAAATCTTTAATAGTGGAATCAAGCCAGATGGGATTGCCAAGGTCCATCTGGTAGCAGATTTCCTCCAGCCCTTTAAAAATTTTATGTGTTCTTGTATCTTCTCTGTCATCTTCCACTACGGTATCACGCAGCAGCCTGTTATCCTTCCAGATTTTTCCCCATAAGCGAAACATAATCATACCTCCGTATCAAAACTGCCGCAGCGGCAGAAGTGTTTGTGTTTTAAGTGATTCCAAGTATAGCGGATTTGGAGGGGAAATGCAATCGTTTATGTCATGGTGTAGCGGACATATAAAAAGATTTACATGAGCCGCTTCATTTTAGAAATTTTCCTGAGAATTTTGTTTTTTGGGCGGAAAAAGACGTTTTATAAAAAATATAGTGGGGAAATTTTGTATTTTAGGAGGAAAAAGGCGTTTTATAAAAAAACCAGCGGAAAAATTTTGTATTTTAGGCGAGAAAAGATGTTTTATAAAAAAACCAGCAGAAAAGCGAAAGATTCAGCCGGGCAGGAAAGGCCTTCTTTCATGAAAGCTGTCTCCCTTCCCGGCGTGAAATTCATTCTTTCTCACTGCTTCCAGTTATTCTCAATCTCTTCTTTGATTATATCCACATATCTCCGTGCCTTGGAGATGTCATGATTAATGGTATATACATCTCTCTGTGTGATTTCCAGTTTACAGCCTTTTGCAGCATTAAATGTTTTTCTGAGGCTCTGGCGAAGTCCATCCTCGTCCAGTTCTGTTCCTACACCAAGATAGTTTGGTGATGGTTTGCGGTGGAAAATAACGTGTCCGCCCTGAAGACGTTCACCCATAAATTCCTCATCACACCACGGGGAGATGGAAACTTTGCGAAGGTTTGGAAGTTTGGAAATGCAGCGATCCCAGATTGGATTTACAGGCTCGCAGCAGCCGTAGGATAAAAGTCCGTACTGGCTGGCAATCTTCTGATAGCATGGGAAAATAAATTCCTCGTACATATCAGGAGAAAGTCCCACTGTTTCCTGAGAATCCATAAAGCCCCAGACGTCCTTTGTTGTAAGAGGGCGTTTTTTTGCTTCTTCTTCTCCCGGAAGTTCATGGTTGTAGCACCATGTTCCCTGACCGAGAGCCTGTCCTGATACAGTAGGAAGAATCAGATGTTTTTCTTCCAGCATTCTGTAGTAAGCGAGAGTATCTTCTGCAATACGGTTCATCATTTCCTTGAAAAGTTCCGGATAATCGTAAATGTTGTACATCATATTTTCCATTTTCATAAAGTGAACTATCATCTGGGTAGGAACGCTGTAGAGGCAGTCCATTTCAAGTTTTACAGGAAGAATGTCTCCAAAGGTTTCTTCAAGAACTGCTTTTTTTGCAAGAGTTGATTCTATATCTACTCCGAAATCTGTCTTCTGAAGCTTGTGGTAATCGTCTTCCAGATCTTCTACTACAGAGAGAAATTCGTGTCCAAGAGAGCCTTCCGCATTATGCTGATGAACAGGAATATTAAAAAGTGTAAAATGTGTGTCATAATGGAGAGCAAAATGGTCCGGTGTTACGCGGTCATCGTCAAAAAGTTCCTGATTAAGGAAATTTGTGTAGAGTGTTGTCTCCACCTCCCGTGCAAATTCTCCTTCGCAGCGAAGTAATTGTGGGAGAATTTCCTGGGAAAAAGTCCACATTTCCAGATGAATCATGGGGCGTTCTCCTTTGAGGGAGTTGTGGGCATACCACTCCTGAATACGTTTTAAGTTTTTTTCTTCCTGGGAGAGGGCATACTGTTTTTTTGCAACCTCCCTTAAAATTTCACGGTCTTTTGGGGAAATAGTATAAGATTTCATAAAAGCTTCTCCTTTCAGAATCAGTGTTTTCGTATCTTTGTTACCTGAATTATAGCGGAGAAAATAAAAAAAGACATTTGATTAAATTGCTCATTCGTATCAAAAAATTGCTCTTTAAAAAACCGTAACTGCTTGACGCTCAAAACCGGAAATTTTATAATAAAAGATGCCAGACAGAATTGTGACAGTACGAAGTGTAAAACAATTTGTCAGGCATACTTTGAACTTAACTTCATAAAAAATAGAAAATACAAAAGAAAAACAGATGAAAATCTGTAGAAAGGAGATATATGGGAACAGGCTGCAGAGATGGGATTTACGAGTATTCTACCTTGTTTTTTCATACGCCGGAAAAAAACATACCGGATTTTTTTTATTATCCGCTGTGCGTGGGACATTATTTCTGTATTCCTCCTTACAGGGTAAACAGAAGCCGGTATGACAGCTTCCTCATTCTTTACACAAAAAAAGGAAAAGGCAAAGTCTGTGTAAACGGAGTGACAGAAGAACTGTTTCCGGGAGATGTGTGCATTCTTGACTGTTACCGCCCTCACGAATATTTTGCAGAAACAGACTGGGAAATTCTGTGGCTTCATTATGATGGAGGAATCGCAAGAGAATTTTTTGAACTTCTGACGGACCGCACGTTTCTGAGGATTTCTCTTGAAAAAACTGAGGGATTTGAACATGCCTGGGAGAAAATTTACAATCATTTTCTTTATCAGGAAACTTTCCGTCCAGCTGTAGTTTCCCATGAGATTTCCGGGCTTTTAACAGATATTTTAATAGAAAAAGAGGAGAATACAGGGAAAAAAAGCAGGGATTTTATAGACGATACGTTACAGTATATTAACCGTCATCTTACGGAGGAGTTGTCGCTGGAACGTCTTGCAAAAAGAGTGTCTTTGAGTCCGTTTTATTTTTCCAGACGCTTTAAGCAGGAGACAGGATACACACCGTATCATTATATTTATACTTCGCGTATTCATCTCGCCCGGTTTTATCTGAAAACATCAGAAGATACGGTAAAAGAAATCGGTTACAGGTGTGGTTTTAAAAGTGAGCACAGTTTTTGTACAGCCTTTAAAAATGAAATGGGTCAGACTCCCACAGAATTTCGGGAGGGATAATTCAAAGAAGACAGAGTGATTTTGGCAGGCTGATTTGAGCGCAGTGAACAGCGATTACAGAAGAGAAAACAAAAAAGAAAGGTCTGAAAGCTATGAAAAAAATAACAATAGATGAAGATATGAAGAAATTATGGAAAGCCAGCGTTCTTGGCTGTATTCGTTGTAAAGTGAAAGTAGAGGAAAGTTCAAAGGAGCTTTTGCAGGAAATAGATGATTTCTCCCAAGAGCTTCAGAACACTGTTCAGAAGGTGCCGGATATTCCAAAAAGGGAAGAAATTGCAGCTACGAGAAGTGCGTACAGAGCATTTGGAAAAGAACCGAGCCGTTACCGCTGTTCCGCGGAAGCCATGTGTCGTCGCATAGTACAGGGAAAAGGTCTGTACCATATTAATAATGTGGTAGACTGTGGTAATCTGTTTTCCATAAGAACGGGATATTCGCTTGGAATATACGATGCAGAAAAGGTGGGAGAGAAGATTCTCTGGCATGTTGCTCCGGAGGGAACGTGCTATAAAGGAATCGGAAAAGATGAGATTAATGTAGAGTTTCTTCCTGTTCTGGAAGATGAGAAAGGTCCATTTGGAAATCCTACAAGCGATTCTGTCCGTACTCGCGTGACGGAAGAGACAACAGAGATTCTTGCAGTTGTTTTTGGTTTTGCGGAGACAACAGGCGGGATTGAAACAGAGGTAACGGAACTTTTTGAAATGTTTCAGAAGTACTGTTATACAGATGATGGAGATTTGTGGGTTGTAAGGTGAAAGAAGTCAAAATTAGCATTCCCGAATGGCTGAATGAAGCTGCTATTCGCGCAGGAGTGAATTTTTCACAGGTGCTGCAGGAAGCGTTAATAGAAAAAGTGAAATAAAATCCGGAAATTCCTTTGATTTGAGAAAAAGAATTTGATATAATACGTACAGATTAACAACACGATAATAAAAGGGAGAAGTGGATATTTTTGGAAGAGCTGAAAAAAGAGCCGGTTACAGTCGCACTGATTGTCATAAACATTCTGATTTTTCTGGCTGTGGATTTGGGAGGAGATTCCCTGAATACTGCAAATATGCTGCAGCATGGCGCTGCGTACACGCCTTTTATTCTGGAGGGCGGGCAGTATTACCGTCTTTTTACAAGTATGTTCCTTCACTTTGGAATCCAGCATCTCGCCAATAATATGCTTGTTCTTTTTGTACTTGGACAGCGTATGGAAAGGGTGTTTGGCGGTTGGAAATTCCTTGTCCTTTATCTTACGGGAGGAATAGGCGGAAATCTTGTTTCTCTGTATCTGGATACGGTAACGCAGGAATATGCAGTTTCTGCCGGTGCGTCCGGAGCTGTATTTGCGGTAATGGGAGCCATGATATACGTTGTTTTACGAAGAAAAGGCCGGGTGGAAGACCTTACTGTAAAACAGATTGTATTCATGGCTGTGGCCTCTGTCCTTCTGGGATTTACTGACAGCGGTGTGGATAATGCAGCACATATCGGAGGAATGGTCTGCGGATTTCTGGTAAGTACCTTGTTGTATCATCAAAGAAAAATCCGGAATGTAGAGCCGTGACCAGGCTGGCTGTCTGTTTCGATATGCCCGTTATGAGCTTCGATGATCTGTCTTGTGACTGCAAGTCCAAGACCGGTGCCATTTTTCTTTAAAGAAACAAAGGGATTGAAAATATTATTTTTTTCGCCGGGAGGAATCCCGCAGCCGTTATCTGAAACGGAAATGCAGATTCCTTTTTTCCAGGGTTCCGCTTTCAGGAGGATTTTTCCATCAGGGCGGGAGATGGCTTCCTGGGCATTGCGAAGAAGATTTAAAAGCGCCTGCCGTATTTTAATCCGGTCAATGGCAAGTTCAGGCAGAAGCGGGGAAAAATCAGCTTCTAAATGAATATTCAGATAATCGAGAGTAGGACGTACGGAGGACAATATATTTTCCAGATATAATTTTATGTCAGTTGGTTTTGGGGAAATTCGTCCCGCGTTATTGTAGCTGGAAAGTTCATTCAACAGCTCTTTCACATAATCAAGATTGTCCATAATATCGTCCCAGTTTTCGTAATCTGTTACATTCGGATGGGTGCTTGCCATCATTTGAAGGGAACTGATTATGAGAGATACAGGGTTTCGGATTTCGTGAGAAAATTTTGACAGGGTAAACTGAAATTCCTCCCGTATCTGTTCTGCTGTGGCATTTGTTTTCATTAGTCATCACCTCAAAAAAAGTGTAGCATTCCTATATGTGATTATCAATGAAATTCGTGTTGAAAAATTCGCAGAATTGCGACAAAAAAGTATAAATAAGAGAAGGAGAGAAAAAATGGAAGGTTGTATTTTTTGTAAAATTGCAAATGGAGAGATTCCCGCAGCAACTTTGTGGGAAGATGAGGATTTCAGAGTAATTCTTGACCTTGGTCCTGCCAGCAAAGGTCATGCCCTGATTCTTCCGAAGACTCATGCAGCCAATATTTATGAGTTATCTGACGAGCTTGCAGGAAAAGCAATGATTCTTGCAAAGAAAATGGCAGGCGCTATGACAGAAGCTCTGCAGTGTGACGGTTTTAATATTGTGCAGAATAACGGAGAACCTGCAGGACAGACAGTATTTCACTTCCATATGCATCTGATTCCCAGATATAAAGGAGATAATGCAGGAATTACATGGACGCCTGGAGAACTGTCTGAAAAAGACAGAGATGAAATTTTGGAAAAAGTAAAAGCCTGTCTGTAAAGCTTTACGGCGAAATACGAACAAAAGATGAAACAAGGAGATTTTAGAGCTTTTTACAAGAAGTATTTCGGATATTCTCTCAGTATAGCAAAGGAAATTGTGAAAAATACAGATCTGGCACAGGATATTGCACAGGAGGTATTCTGCAGTCTGCTTCAGCAGAGAAGAAATCTGAAAAAGAATGAGAAAATGCTGTACAGTCTCGTAAAAAGAGCGACTGTGAATAAAGCGCTGGACTATCAGAAATACGGACATATCCGGCGCGAGTTAACGGCGGAAGAGGACTTTCTGGAAGATAGGCTGGTAGATGAAGAGTGTAATCTGGAAGCGAGAATTCTTCAAATGGAAGAAAAGGAATATGCGAAACTTGTTTTGCAGAGACTTCGAGTGGCAAATCCCATGAATTATGAAATTCTGATAAAAGTAAAATATCTGGACATTTCGCCTGATGAAGTTGCCAGAGAATACGGACTGACAAGAAATGGAGTCAATAACCGTATTTTTCGGACAAAACAATGGATAGAGCGGGAAATGTCCAGAATATATGACTAGTACAAAGAATATAAACTAACTGCTATATTCAGCGGGATGTTTTTGCGCAGTCCTCAATAAGATTTACAATTTGAGTAATGGAATCCTGTTCTTTTCCGGAGGACATAGCGTCTATATAAGTCTGGCGGTTTTCGTACAGTTCTTTGATTGTTTTTAACAGAATTTCTTCTGTGATTTCTTCTTCCTCAAGAACCATGCTGTATCCCTGTTTTTCAAAGGAACGGGCATTTAAAATCTGGTCGCCTCTGCTTGCGTTTGCAGAGAGAGGAATCAGAAGAGCTGGTTTATGGAGAGCTTTCAATTCACAAATGGCATTGGCGCCTGCACGTGAGATTACAATGTCTGCAAGTGCGAATAAATCAGGAAGTTCCTCTTTGATATATTCAAACTGAACATAACCGGAGGTTCCTCTGAGACTTTCGTCCAGCTTTCCTTTTCCACAAAGATGGATAACCTGGAAGTCCTGAAGAAGCTTTGGAAGAATTTTTCGCACATTCTCATTGACAGATGCAGCTCCGAGACTTCCTCCAATAATCAGAAGAACTGGTTTGTCATCTGTGAAGCCACAGAATTTGCGGGCTGCTTCTTTACTTCCGCTCATCAGTTCTTTACGGATTGGTGTGCCCGTGAGAACTGCTTTTTCAGCAGGCAGATTTTTTACGGTTTCCGGGAAATTGCAGCATACTTTGGCAGCAGAGGGAAGGCACAGCTTGTTTGCAAGGCCGGGAGTCATATCAGACTCATGGATAATAGCCGGAACTTTGCATTTTTTTGCAGCAATCACAACAGGAACGGTAACGAATCCTCCTTTGGAAAATACAACATCAGGTTTTAAATCTTTTAAAAGCTTTTTTGCCTGACCAAATCCTTTTAATACACGGAAAGGGTCAGAGAAATTTTTTAAATCGAAGTAACGTCTTAACTTGCCGGACGAAATTCCATAATAGGGAATGCCCAGTTCTTCAATCAGTTTTCTTTCAATTCCCTCATACGAACCAATATAGGAAATTTTATATCCTTTTTCCTGGAGCATTGGGATAAGGGCAATGTTTGGAGTTACATGTCCGGCTGTACCGCCGCCTGTAAGTACAATATGTTTCATAGGGGTTCCTCCTGAAAAATCGTAATAAGGCTTTTACGCCATGATACATACGGTATCATTTATAATATGCCCCCCGAAAACAGAATTGTCAAGGAAAGATAGGAGGTCAGGAGAAAAATGTTCAGGAAATTAAGTGATGAAGAGCTGAAAGAGTGGGTAGAAAAGCAGATGGAAAAGGAAAACAGGTCACTGGAGAATAATTTCTTCTCCAGAGTCTTCGGAAGAAAAGACGACATTACTGATGAGGAACTGGACCGTTTTTTTGCAGATGCAATGGAACGTATCAAAATGCAGGAGGAACTGCAGAAGGAAGAGGAGAAGAAAGAACATCTGCGTAAAGAAAAGTGGAAAAAGCGCTTTTCTTTTAAAGGGGATTCAGCCGTTGGCTATCGGAAATTATCCAAAGTGGCTGGTTTTGTTATCGTATGTGCGATTGCTGTTTTCGCGGCAAGTATGACCATTGAAGCAAACAGGAATTATTTTGTGGACAGTGTGAAATATCTGACGGGGAATGATACGAAAATCTTAATCGACAACGATGCCAGTAATGACAAACCGTCTTTAGATGAAGAACAGGCTCGTGATAAAATTGAGGAAGAGATGGGAGTGGAAGTGCCGGAGTTTCTGTATAGACCGGAGACGTTTGAGTTTTATGATTGTTTTATAAGGGAAGAAGCGGGAGTTGCTAATTTGCAGTATCTTTATAAAGATAATATTATAAGTCTTTATATAAAAACAACAAATGAAGGTTTGCAAAGTAGCGGTTTAAGTATTCCAGGTGATAATGTTGAGGTTATCTATCCGGACAAAGCAAATATTCCAATTAGCATGATGAAAATAGAAGAAGATAATGATTTAGTTCCCGGTTATATTGCAGAATGGACATATGAAAATGTGTATTATCAGGTTGTGGGTAAGATGCCAAAAGAAATATTTGAAAAAATTTTAAAAGAAATGATTTTTTAGCGTGATTTTTCTCAGTTTCAGTCGTATTACTATATGTAAGGGTAATTTGCAGATGCGACAGGAGGTGAGAAGAAGATAAAAAAGGGATTTTTACACAAAGCAGCTGTAATGATTCTGGCAGGTATGTTGGCTGTATTGAGCGTGATGCCGGTTTCAGCAGCAAGTCTTTTAGAGGAAGTAACGCCATTAGAGACAGAAGCAGATTTTGCGGAAGATACAAGTTATAGCCTTTTACGAGGCAATAATCTGAGTTTTGGTACTACACAGATAAAAAAGCTTGCAAGCAATAAGATTAATGTGTATGGATTAACACAGGGTCATCGTCTTTGTGACACCATGTATCTTTCTCTTTATCTTGAGAGAAAAGTAAATGGCGTATATTCCACATATAAGAGCTGGGATTTCACAAAGAATAATGTAACTGCCTTAGACCAGAGTATTAACGTTATTGTTCCAAGCGGTTATTATTATCGTGTGCGTGGCTATCATGCAGCAAAGGAAGGCGGAGTGAAGGAATCCACAACGACCTTAACCAATGGGATTTTAGTCAAATAGTCAGATATTAATGTCAGCATCCATTATTATCTGTACATAACAAGGCAGAAGCCGGGATATGAAAGAATGTTCTACGGGATTGTTTAAACCTGCAAATTACATTACCGTTCTGGAAATATCAGGTGTTCTGCAATCGGGAAATCAAAAATAGATGAAGGCGGCTGTTCGGATAATCTGTCTAATTATCCGGCAGCCGTTTTGTATATAAGCGCAAAATACCAGAACAAATGAATATACCTACAAATATAAGGATGAAATAGAGTGAAACTTAGATGCAAACTGTCAAAAACGGGAGTGTATTCGAAAAAGTTGTAGGTGTCAATGGGGAGAAATTTCTGATGCCGGGAATTCCATTGTTTATAAAACGCCTTTTTCTGCTCAAAAAACAAAAAATCCCACCAAGATTGTTTATAAAACGCCCTTTTCTGCTAAAAAAACAAAAAATCTCTTCAAGATTGTTTATAAAACGCCTTTTTTTGCTCAAAAAACAAAAAATCCCACCAAGATTGTTTATAAAACGTCTTTTTCTGCTCAAAAAAACAAAAAATCTCTCTGCGGGAAGTTGACAGTTCGCTTTTGCCAAAATGTCGCAGCTTTTTATAAACTCCACGTTTTCTTTGTCAAATAATTTGTTTTTCTATATAGTATTTTCGACATTTTTTAAAACTATAAATGAGCAAATGTAAAAAATTGCACAAAATAAGGACACCCTCTGTAGAA
>ERZ1108166.390-NODE-390-length-41972-cov-6.369206_pt1 | contig 41972 bp, 36 predicted proteins | sample MGYA00403702_ERZ1108166 | MGnify/ENA primary metagenome ERZ1108166 (study PRJEB35170, sample SAMEA104062401) | human gut metagenome | biome: human gut; feature: human-associated habitat; material: faeces | place: Denmark | collected 2012-05-01 ...
TGAAAAACTTTTTAATATTTTTCATTTTACCCATTGACATTTCTTAGCTGGACTTTATTTTTCATTTATTTTGAGCTGTATCACAGACAAAAACTGCTTTGCCATAATTACAGCCAAATAACAATCCTGCCAGCAGAAGAGAAGCTCCCAGTCCAGTATAAAAGACTGCTATAAATCGCTCCGGCGCCAGTCCGCCTGCCCTCAGGGCAATTCCGCCTGTCATCATCACTGCCATAATCATAAATGCCTTTTTATCAAAAAATTTCAAAAAGAAGTGGCGTTCTTCCTGATAGGAAGTGATTCTGGCAGTATGTTTTTTTACTAATTTTCCAAAAACAAATTTTTGAAAAACAGCAAATACCAATATCGACAACAAAAAATTCCATACGCTGCAGTATGCCGGATATGCCATAATTCCGATACGAAGAATATTAAATCCCGCTATTCCCCATACGAAACAGGCAATAAGCAGCAATGTATTTCGTTTTACTTTCATCATATTCGCCTCCTTTGTGAACACTGTTCAGTTTACGAAATAAAAAATCTCCACACTTACGTGGAAATTTTAATATACAGTTCTGCGGACGATTTCCAGCACAGCCTCCGCATCATAATCCTGACGAAACAAAGCGGACAGCATAAGAAAAAACAGTACATCTGCAAATTTCTCCGCTGTAAACTGCTCGTTAAAAGCATCTTTCCGAACCTTACTATCTCTCTTCAGGACAAAACTCAGTCCATCTAAAATATGCTGCCATGTCTGCTGCATCCGCCGTTTCCCGTCGGATTTATCTTCCTGCATAAATCCCAGAGAGTGAAGGGTAAAAAAACCGGGATACTGTTTACATCCGTATTCCATTCGTTCATACATCCAGGTAATACAGGCTATCGTATCCTGAAATACTGTTGCATCATCCGGACGATGAAAGATTTCAAACCAGATGCTCTCTACCGCAGCCCCCACCAAAGCGGCTTTAGAATCAAAATAATTATAGATAGAGCCAATTGATACTCCGCAGGCTGTAGCAACAGAACGGATATTGACGGCAGACCAGCCCTGCTGTTGAATTAATTTCCGGCTGGTTTCCAGAATTTCTTCTTTTGATGTTACAATTTTATTCATCCAATCACCTCAACTTGAACAATGTTCATTATATATATGAAACCCTTTTTTGTCAAGACTTATATAAAAAAGAATCGTGAAAAGCGAAAAAGCCGGAACATAATTATATGCCCGGCTTTTGTCCATTTTCCATTAGTTACAATATTCTGCAACAACCTGGTTGATTACTTTTCCATCTGCTTTTCCTTTTAACTCACCCATAACAGCCTTCATAATCTGACCTTTATTTTTTGTGGCAAGAACGTCTGCAAATTTCTCTTCAAGAACTGCTTTGATTTCTTCTGCATCCATCTGTTTTGGAGCATATTTTGCAATCACATCGTAGCGAGCCTGGTATTCGTCACGAAGGTCCTGACGGCTTTCCGGGCATGTGTCAATCTGTTCTTTCACTGTTTTCAGCTCTTTTAAAATAATACGGTCCACAAGCTCCGGCGCAATATCATCGCGGCATCCCTCGTCAATCGCTGCTTTTTTTACTGCTGCAATAAGGGAAGAAACGGCTTCCTTTGTCACTTTGTCCTTTGCCTTCATTGCTGCTACCATATCTTTTCTTAACACTTCTAATTCCATGATGATTCCTCCTGCTCACATTTTATAATTTTATGATATTAGGAACGAATGACAGCTAACGGATTACTCCGTACTCATTTTCCTAAATCCTGATTTCATTTTATCATACTATATTTTCTCTTTCTCCGCAAATCTGCATTTCTCTTTCTGCCGCTTTTTTCGCTTCTTTTTCCTGTTTTTTCTTTTCCCTCAGTTTTTTAAAGAAAGCAGAAAGCATGGAAGAACACTCTTCTTCCAGAACCCCCCGCACCACTTTTACCTTGTGATTAAATCCTTCCATCTCCAGAATATTAATCACAGAACCGGCACAGCCTGCCTTTGGATTCATACTTCCAATTACTACCTCGTCAATTCTTGACTGTACAAGCGCACCTGCGCACATCTGACACGGCTCTAAAGTAACATACATAGTACAGCCTTCAAGACGCCAGTCTCCCAGCTTTTTGCTTGCCTTTCTGATAGCATTCAGCTCTGCATGAGACAGTGTATTCTTATCTGTATTTCTTCTGTTATAACCTCGCGCGATAATTTTCCCCTCATTTACAATGACACAGCCAATGGGGACTTCTTCCAGAGCCTCCGCCTTTTTTGCCTGGCGGATTGCCTCTTTCATAAAACGTTCCTGTTCTGTCAGCATGTTTTTCCTCCAAGAGTTTTCTCAATTTTTCCTTTGTTTTTTATATAGTAGATAATCCCCACTGCGTCTGCAAGAATCCAGCCAATGGGAACTGCCGCCCAGATTCCCCTTACTCCAATTGCAGGGAGCGCAGACAAGCCATAGGCAAGGACAACTCTTGTTCCAAGAGAAAGAATGGTAAGAACAACAGACATCCCCGGAAGTTTTACTGCCCTGTAAAGACCGTAGAGAAGGAAGAGGATTCCGATTCCAAAATAAAAACTTCCTTCTATTCGAAGATACTCCACGCCTACGGAAATAATTTCTTTCTCTGCCCCGCTTACAAAAATTTTCATAAGCGGCTCTGCCAAAAGAAAGACTGCACTGCTGATAACCGCACAAAAAAGCACGGAAGTCATGACTGCGCTTTTTATTCCCTTCTGGATTCTCTCAAATTTCTTTGCGCCGTAATTCTGAGCAATAAATGTAGAAAACGCATTTCCAAAATCCTGAACGGGCATATATGCAAAAGAATCAATTTTTACTGCTGCCGCAAATGCCGCCATCACAACAGGGCCAAAGCTGTTTACAAGCCCCTGAACCATTAAAATCCCAAAATTCATAATAGACTGCTGCATACAGGTCAGAAAAGAAAATCCTGCAATTTCATTGAACATGACTCCCCTGAAGCGAACCTCCTTTAAAGAAACCCGCAGCTCCGGAAAATATTTCTGCGTATAAACCGCAATTCCAATTCCAGATACAAACTGAGAAATGACAGTTGCTTCTGCCGCCCCTCCTACTCCTCTCTGAAACGTAAATACAAAAAGAAAATCAAGAACAATATTTAAAATTGCCGACACGCCCAGAAAAACAAGCGGCACAACAGAATTTCCAATTGCCCGAAGAAGAGCCGCAAAATAATTATATAAAAAAGTGGCGCTGATTCCCACAAAAATAATTTTCAGGTAATCTTCCATATAAGGCGTTACCTGTGCCGGAACCTGTAAAAGCCTTAAAATCAACGGAAGCCCTGCAAAAACAATGATATTCAAAACAACGGTAACTGCCGCAATCAGCCCGAAAGCATGTACCATTCCCTCTTTCAGACGTTTCATATCCTTCTGTCCGTACCAGATAGAAAAAGCAGCGCCGCTTCCCATGCACATACCAAGCAAAATAGAAGTAAGAAACGTCATAAGCGTATAGGACGAGCCAACTGCCGCAAGAGCGTTCGCCCCCAGGAAACGGCTTACAATCAGAGTATCTGCAATATTATAACACTGCTGCAGAAGGTTTCCTGCCATCATAGGAAACGCAAAAAAGAGCAGGTTCTTCGTAATGTTTCCTTCTGTCAGATTTCTCTGTCTCATAACATCCTCCCAAAAGTAGTTCTTTTGAAATTATACGAATTTCCTGCTCTTCTGTCAATTAAAGGGCAATTTCATATTTTTCTATATTTATTTTTGCTTTTCCGTCACAGGAAAATACGATGCCGTCTGCTTCCGGCGGCGTACATATTACAGTACTGACTGCCTGAGCGCCGTCATTTACAAATAATTCTACAGACTGTCTGTCCATAATAAAGCGAAGCTTCAGGTTTTCCCCGCTTTCTTTCATATTTTCCGGAAGCTTCCATGTTCTATGAGATACGACGTCTCTTATTACTCCGCAGTATGTTCTGTCTATTGTCATTAACTGTTTCTTTCTGTTGTATGTATAGCTTGTAGTATATTCTTCATTATGGGCAAGCTCAATGGAAAACTCATCAAATTCGTCCCCGCCGATTTCTACTGTCATATCAAGAACGCGTCCGCAAATACCGTCCAGCTCCATCTCGCCGGTAATCTCCTGCCCGTTTACCACGCATGGATTTTTTCTGTAATTTTTCAGTTCCTCCACAGGATTCTGATATAACTTTCCATCTATATATTTAAGCTCTCTTGGAATTGTCATCATACCCTGCCATTTCTGTCCGAAAGGCATTACGCAGGCATCCCATGACTTCATCCAGGCAATCATAACTCTTCTTCCATCTGGAAGCTCTGTTGTCTGGGGCGCATAAAAATCAAAACCATAATCAAGAGATTTCGGCGCTTCTTTCTTAAAAACGTGATTTTCTTTGTCGTACTCTCCAGCGAAAAATACCGCATTATTTCCATTATGGAATTCATATTTCTGCGCTTTCATATCCTGCGGAGAACAGATTAGAAAATGTTTTCCGTCCAGTCCGAAAAAGTCCGGGCATTCCCACATGGTTCCGATTTCTCCTGTGCTGTTTTCTGCAAGCACAGTTTCAAATTTCCATGATTCCGGAGTCTCTCCTGAAAAAAGAACAACCTGCCCTTTCTGCTCATCATTTTTATTTCCCACAATCAAATAATATTTCCCGTCTTCTTTCCATATTTTAGGATCACGGAAATCAATGCGGCTGCATCCCTTTGGCATCATCTCTCCTGTAATCACAGGATTTCCGGAAAATTTTTCATACACTCTTCCATCGCCATATGCAAGACACTGATTCTGTCTTTCCTGTGTAGTTCCGTCAGGAAGTGTTTTTTTGCTTACGCCTGTATACATAAGAGCGTGCTTTCCATCTGCCTCTATTGCGCTTCCGGAAAAACATCCCAGCTCATCATATTCCTGATCCGGCGCCATTGCTGCCGGAAGCATTTCCCAGGAAACCATATCCTTTGATACGCAATGTCCCCAGTGCATGGGACCCCAGTCTCTTGTATATGGGTGATACTGATAAAATAAATGAACTTCTCCATTATAGAAGGAAAATCCATTCGGGTCGTTCATCCAGCCAATTGGAGGTGTCACATGAAATACCGGTTTTTCCTCTGCCGGAATTTTCTGTTTTTCTTCTTTTTCGTATTTGTGAGCTTTTTCTAATTTTAAACTCATAATCTTCTCCTTTTATTCTGCTTTCTGTTCTTCTTTTAAGGATTCCTGGTACTTATCAAAATATTTCTGTTTGATTTTCAGATAATCCGAAAGGCCGTACTGTTCCATTTTTTTCAGATAACTGTCCCACTCTTCATCAATACCGCCGTTTAATATCCAGTCTGCCTTTTTCTGCTCTGCATATTTTTTGATGTCTGTGTCATACTGAGATATTTTATTTGTATCTTCAATACTCATAAACACATTTGGGTATACGTACTTGCTGTTCATATCCTTCAGATATGTCTCGTGCATATTATCAAGACGCCACTTTGCATCGGTGGGCTGTGTCACATACTCGCCATAATATTCATTTAAAATAGCAAGCGGTCCGTTTACAGACTGTGCCTCTCGCACTTCCACAGGAGATTCTTCGCCTAAATCCATATGCTTAAGCATAGGCTCGCCCTTTTCATTTTCTCCCATTTCAAAAATATTAAAGGAATCTTCTTCCCCGTAAGTTCCCCAGTTGTTCTGCGGAGACTGAATAGGCGCATACATCTGATCAATCCATGCCGCTGCAAGAGCTGTGTTTTCACAACTTGTAGTGAGAACGCAGCGTCCTCTGTCAAATCCGCTTGTTTCACTGTTATTCTGACGTGTAATGTTTACAAGTCCCTCCGGTCCTGCAAGAGCAGGAAGCATGACATAATCGTTATAGTTATCAATATTTGAAATATCCCAGGTAAAACAAAGACCATATCTGTGGCTTTTTCCTTTTGCCACATAAGTACTCCACTCCTGCGTAAATGCTTCCGGGTCTACAAGATTCTGTTCTACAAGACTGTGAAGCCATTTAATTCCCTCTTTATAGCCTTCCTGCACAGTTGTGTAAATGACTTCTCCCTCGTCTGTTACCGCAAAATGGTCGCCTGTATCTCCATATCCTTTCCCAAATCCATTAATTAAAATAGAAGGGTCCTGGTCGCCATTATTGATAATAAAGGACATGGGAATCACATCTCCCTCAATCTGAAACTCTGCCTCCAGAGCATCCGCGTTATCACGAAAAGCAATCAGCACTTTTTCAAGCTCGTCTGTTGTTTTCGGAAGTTCAAGTCCCAGAAAATCCAGCCATTTTTTATTAATATACGGAATGTTTCCGATTGCCTGAATCGCTTCTTTTCCTTCTCCAAGCTGCTCAATCCAGGGGAAAGAATAAATATGTCCGTCCGGTGCTGTACACATGGTTCTGTATTCCGGATATTTTTCAAATACAGCCTGAAGATTTGGCATATATTTGTCAATCAGGTTTTCCAGAGGAATAATGATTCCCTGTTTTGCATAGCGAAGTAAATCGTACTCATTCATTCCTGCGTTAAACAGCCCGTCCGGCAGATTTCCAAACTGAGCAAGAGCAAGGTTTTTCTTATCTGCAAACTGGTCTGCCACAAAGCAGGTCCAGTCAATATGTACGTTTGTCTGTTCTTCCAGTCTTTTAAATATTTCCCGTTCGTTTGGTTCCTGCGTAGAAGTTGCCGGAGCGTTTGTAATAAAAGACAGTTCTGCTTTTTCTTCCAGAGGAAATGTTACTTCCTCAACAGGAGTATCCGGATTAATATTTGCTTTCATGCGCTCTTCTTTTCCGCATCCTGTAACGGAAAACATAAGAGCTGCTGAAAGCCCCGCTGCAACGAAAACTTTCATATTTCTTTTCATCATCTTTTCCTCCTTCTCATCAGCCTTTTACAGAACCAACCATGATTCCCTTATCAAAATACTTCTGGAAAAACGGATACATAACCAGAAGAGGAAGACTGGATACTACAATTGTGGCATATTTCAAAAGCTCGGCTACTTTCGCCATTTCTGCTGTACTTTGAATATCTGCAATCATTCCCGGCTGCGGTGTATTCTGAACCAGAATAGAGCGAAGCACAAGCTGAAGAGGCTGAAGATTTGCATCGTTTAAATAAATCATTGCGTCAAAATAGCTGTTCCACATTCCAACAAAAGAATAAAGCGCCAGAACTGCGATAATCGGTTTGCAAACCGGCATCATAATCTGGAAGAAATGCTGAATCTCATTTGAGCCGTCAATAGCAGACGCCTCTCGAAGCTCCTTTGGAATGGACTGATAATACGTTCTTGCCAGAATCATATTCCAAACGTTAAATGCTCCCGGAAGCAGAATAGCCCAGATTGTATTTACCATGTGAAGCTGATTGATTAAAATAAATGTGGGCATCAGACCGCCTCCGAAAAACATGGTAATAATAAAGATGGCATTAAAAAACTTTCTTCCCACAAATTCTTTTTTTGACATTGGATATGCTGCAAGCAATGTAACAAAAACAGAAATTACAGTAAATGCTGCTGAATAAAAGAAGGAATTTAAAAATCCTCTCCATATCATTCCGTTTTCCAGAACTCTTCTGTATGCGTCCAAAGTCCAGTCTTTTATATTAAGACTGATTCCTCTGCTGTTTAATACGTTTGGATCCATAAAGGAAGCTGCTACCACATATACAAGGGGAATCAGCACTGCCAGTACAAAAAGTCCCAGAAGAACGTATCCTGTTCCCAGTATTGCTTTATCAGATGCCCCAAGCTTCATTTTTCTTCTTGTTTCCATACTGTACCACCTCCTATAATCCTTCGCCTTCATTTAACTTTTTCACAACCCAGTTGACTGCAATCAGGAGAATCACATTAATTACTGAATTAAAAAGTCCCACTGCGGTTGAATAGCCGTAATCTCCGTTTAAAAGACCAATCTTATATACATATGTAGATAAAATTTCAGATGCTGGAATGTTCATATCTGTCTGAAGTGCATATGCCTTTTCAAATCCGATACTCATAATGTTTCCCGCCTGTAAAATAAACTGAATCACAACAATATTTTTAATTGCCGGAAGCTCTACATAACGAATCTGCTGAAAAATATTCGCACCGTCTACAATGGCAGCCTCTTCAAGGTCTTTGCTTGCATTTGATAATGCCGCCGTATACATAATAGACGCCCAGCCTGCGCTCTGCCAGATTCCGCTTGCAATATAGATACTGCGGAATGCCTCCGGCATAGTCATCCAGTTGGTATCGATTCCAAGAACCTGATTAATAGGACCTACCGGAGACAGAAACATACGCACCATACCGCAGAGAACGATAACAGAAATAAAATTCGGCGCGTAAATTAAAAGCTGTATTTTCTTCCTGATTCCAGCCAGGCGAATACGGTTTAACAGAAGCGCCAGAATAATCGGAACCGGAAATCCCCATAACAGCCCAAACAGGCTGAGTTTTAAAGTATTCATAAGATAATTCATAAAATCCGGCGAAGATAAAAACCGCCTGAAATACTCAAGCCCTACCCATTTACTTCCAAATATTCCATCAATTACATTGTAGTCCTCAAATGCAATCAGTACGCCTCCCATAGGAAGATACTTAAAAATCACAGTAAGAAGAAGGGCAGGCATTAAAAAGAATATGTATAACTGCCAGTTTTTTTTGATGTACCCCAGCTTTTTTGCCGCTGTCTGCTTTACTGTTGCTTTCCCCTTTGCAGGTGTCTTCATTTGTCTTTCCTCCGTTTCCCTTAATTTGTAAACCGGTCACGCAACCGGTAAAGTAACCGGTTACTTTTAACTTGATATTACACCTCAAATCTCTGTCTGTCAATAGCTTTTCAGAAATTTCCAGAAATAAAATAACCGGTTCCGTAACTGGTTATTTCCCCATTGCTTTTTACTTTTATTCTTGCTATACTTATCTGTAATCAATCACAGAAAGCAGGGGGAATTTATATTATGGCTTCAAAAAAAGTAACGTTTGCAGATATTGCAAAATATACCAATTTTTCCAAAACGACTATCTCCAGATATTTTAATAATCCCGATTCTCTCACTCTTGAAAATCAGGAAAAAATTGCCAGAGCCCTGGAGGAATTAGGTTATCAGGAAAACAAGCTTGCCAAAGTTCTCGCAAATGGGAAAAGCGAATTTGTGGGCATCATCATCCCCAACCTTTATCTTCACTATTATTCCGAGATGTTAAATCAGATTCTCTCCAGCTATTCTGACTACCATTACAAATTCCTTGTTTTTGTGAACAGCGATAAAAAAGAACTGGAGCAGCAGTATCTGGACGAACTGATGGCTTATAAAATCGAGGGACTGATTGTATTAAGCCATACCTTTTCTTCCGAAGAACTTGCCTCCTACCATATTCCTGTTGTGGCAATTGAAAGGGAAGCCGAGCATATATGCAGCGTAAATACAGACAATTATATGGGCGCTGTGCAGGCGGCCTCTCTTCTCATACATAACGACTGTGACGTTTTGATTCACGTAAACGTGCCTGTCCCGGAAAAAGTACCGGCTTTTCGCCGTATTCAGGGCTTTGAGGACACCTGCAAAGAGCAGAATATTCCATATAAACTGATTCTCCGGGGACTGGGAAATACATACGAGACAACCTTTGCCGCAATTAAGGAAGTTTTTGAAGAAATCGACGCTTCCTATGCCGGAAAGAAAAAAGGCATCTTCCTTGCCAACGACACTTACGCCAATATTTTTCTGAATCTTGTATTTCAGAAATATGGAAAACTTCCCGATGACTATCAGATTGTAGGATTTGACAATTCTCCTATTGCAAGCGAAGCGATTATCCCTATCACCACCGTAGGACAGCAGATTGACAAAATCGCCCGCACTGCAATGGAGCTCCTTGTCCTTCAGATGAATGAAATGAAAAAAAGAAAACCCGACCCTTTAAAAAAACCAATACATCAACAGATAACACCTGTTCTTATCCGCCGCAACACAACGGATTAAATCCAAAAGCCTACAGGAGGTTTTACATATGAAAATCTGCGGTTTTAATAAAACAACTTTATTAGATTATCCCGGTCGTGTTGCCTGTACTATATTTTTAGGCGGCTGTAATTTCCGCTGCCCGTTCTGTCAGAACGGCGGACTTGTGGAAAGACCGGAACAGCAGCCTGAGTATTCCAGAGAAGAGATTCTCTCTTTCCTGAAAAAAAGAAAAGGGATTCTCGACGGAGTATGTATCTCAGGCGGCGAGCCTACCCTCTCCCCTTCCCTCGGTTCTCTTCTTCAGGATATAAAAAGACTTGGTTACTCCATAAAACTTGATACAAACGGTTCCCGTCCCGGCATATTAAAATCACTTGCAAAAGACAGGCTGATTGATATGATTGCTATGGATATTAAGACAAGCCCCGGGCGGTATTCCGTTCTTACAGGCGTTTCTCACCCGGATTTAAACGCCATATATGAATCTGTCGATTTTCTGATGAGCGGAACCATTGATTACGAATTTCGTACAACTGTTGTAAAAGAGCTTCATACAGAGAGTGATTTTCACGAAATCGGGATGTGGCTCAAAGGTGCAAAAGCCTACTATCTCCAGGCTTACCGTGACTCGGAAGAAGTCCTTCAGCCTGGATTTAGCAGTTATTCCCAGGAAGAGTTAATGCACTTCCGTTCCATTCTTCTGAATTCCATCTCTCTGGTGGAAATCCGGGGAATTGATTGACCGGTACCAGTATCCTCCCTCCCTGCCTGAAACCTGAATCTCCCGGCTTTTTCGAAAAAAAGGAAAGCCGAACATATTCGCCATAAAACGTTCCTGCTGATCATATACTCCCGGCACACCGAGAATCTGCTCTCCGTTTTCTTTTGTACAGATAAGAAGATGTCCAAAATTATAATATCCGTACAAAAGAAACCGGTTTTGGCGCAGAGGACAGTTTTTTCTGGAAAAACAGGAGAGATCTCCCGGTCTTATTTTCCTGCAGCTTAAAAATTCTCCATCTTCAAAAGGCATACAAAGCTCTCCCGGCATGGAACGTTCCTGCTGTACTTCTGTCGCCGTCACATTCTCTTCATCTGATGGCTGCTCCTCCGTCAATTTTTCTTTTTTTAGTACCTTTCCGGCTTCCTCCTGAACCTCTTTGTCCCGCTTCCCATCTGTTGCCTCTTCTAATCTCTCTCCCAAATCTTCCTTTGTCTCTTTCTTCGGATTATCCTCTTCCGAAAACTCCTCAAACAGTTCCGGTATAATTTCTATATCATCCCACTCTGTCCCGAAAAATGCTCCGAGTTCTGTTATGAATACCATTCCGCCGAGCGCTTCCAGAGCCGCCTCCTGTCCTCCAATCTTCCGGGATAAAGTTTCCATTGTATGATTCACTCCGTTTGCCTCTGTTTTGCATGATCCAAGAAGAATCCCTCTCATCTTCTTTCCTTCTCTTATAAAAGCATAGCTTTTGCATTCTGTACCTGCCGGTATCCCCTGACACTGCAAGTGAAGTTCCATCACACACCGCTCTCCCCAGGACTCCACTTTCACAAACCCGCAGTTCTCTTCCTTCTTTCCTTTTCTGTACTCATATACATAAGCAACAAAACGCCTGTATTCTCCCAAAACACACCCTCCGTTGATTCTTCTGTCTTTAAAATATATGACTTCCCTCCGCTTTCATGCCTTACCTTTTTGATTTTCCAGCTGCTCATTCTAAATTTTTTCAATTTTTTTCATTTTTCTTATTTTTCCGCTTGACAACCATATAAAAATCAGATATAATAGCTCTTGCAGTTGACGAAGCGTGGCTCAGTTTGGTAGAGCGCTGCGTTCGGGACGCAGAGGTCGTGGGTTCGAATCCCGTCGCTTCGACTGATTAAAAAACCTTGAAAACATCTGTTTTCAAGGTTTTTTGTGTGCTATGAAGAACAAAACAGAGAATCCCATATATGAGATTCTCCAAAAATTTCTATATTACAGATTTCTTACATCTCCTTTCTCAGTCTCCAAAAATCTCCCATTGCCCTCCATCCGATTTTTATAATTTTCTTCAGATTCAGAGAGTTTACCCCTCCCTGGCGCGGCTTAAAGGAAATTTCCCGGAAGCATACCTTTTCCTGGTAATATACAAAATATGTAGTCAGCATAATATTAGGAAGATTATAATCCTTTGGAAGCCTTTTTATATATTTTTCCAAAAGCTCCGTTTTCATAAGACGAAAAGGCGCATTCGCGTCTCTCACCTTAATTCCGAAGATTATACGCAGCAAAATGCACACTACATTTTCTACGAATTTTCTGGATTTACCGTCTCCTCGAACGGAACGGCTTCCAATAATTACATCATATTTTTCTTTTAAATCCCAGAATCCTTCAAATTCCTCCGGATTTGTCTGACCGTCTGCATCTGTCTGAAACACGTAATCCGCTCCCTGCTCTACTGCATAATTGTAGCCATAAAGAACAGAACTTCCGTGTCCTCCGTTTTTCTTTTTCAGCGGTTCCAGAAGGGGCATCTCTTTTTTTAATCTGCAGAGAATTTCCCAGGTTTTATCTTTGCTGCCGTCATTTACCACTACAAGACGGGACTCGCCTTCTGCCGAATTTCTCTGAATTACGGGATACCACTCTTTTACTGTCCTTTCAATATTTGCTTCCTCATTATAAGCAGGAATTACTATATATAATTTGTCCATACATATTGGTTCCTTTTCTAAAATTTCCATACCAGCATATTCTATCACAATCCTTTTCCAAACGGGAAAAAAATTATAAAAGAGGACAGCTTTTTCACTGCCCTCTTTCTTTCGTAATTTCATTTTATCAGCTCATCGCTTCTTTAAGTTTGCGGATATTTTCCTGCTCATATTGGTTCAGCACCTTTTCATCAAAATTTTCCGGTTCAACTGTTCCGTTGTACCATGTTTTTTCCGAAAAATAGCTTCTGTATTTTTCGATGGAAAATTTTCTTCCATGCCGCGCGTAAATCTCGTTAATTCCAAGCTGAAGTTCATCGTCTGTCAGATTTTTTACCTCTTCATCTGTAAGATAACGACTGTCGCTTCCGTCAAGAAAATATCCGGATTCAAAGTTTTTCTGAAGTGTGGCAATATTCTTTTCTTCATACTCGTTAAAAACATTTTCATCAAAATCGGATGCTTCCACAGTACCTTTATACCATTCTTTTTCATTAAAATATGCCTGCACCTCAGGAAGCAGAAATTTCCTTCCATGTCGGGCATAAATTTCATTAATTGCCATCTGCCGTCCTGCCGCATCTATATTTTTCACTTCCCAGTCCGCAAGTTCTCTTGTCTGAGATTCAGGAAGAATATAATAATCCGGCGAACGGTTCATGTTCTCTACAAGAACCTTCCCGTCTGTAATAGATGCAGAAACAATCACATTTCCTAATAAACCAGCTCCCAGCACAGCCCCTGCCAGGATTCCCACAAACATCCTCTGTTTTTTCTTCATAGCAAAAACCCCCTTTCTGCTATATCTATGCGCCTCCTCCTTTTTTTGGTATTTATATTATATCATATCCGTTTTTTAATCTGTAACTTCCGTTTTCCGGATTTCATTTACTGAATCCCCATTCCTGCCATCACACTGCGAATCTTCCTCGATATGACATAAGCAAGTCCGATTTTTACAAGATCCGGTATAACAAACGGAATGACGCACCATCCCAGGACTGTCATAAGTCCTACTGCTCCCGTTGTCCTTCCATAAACTACCATAAACCATATCGTTCCAAGCGTATAGCAGGCAGCCAGACCTACTACCATAGAAAGAATACGAACTACAGTTTTTTTCCCAAATAAAGACTCTGCCCCCCACATAATCAAAGCAGAACAGAGAAATCCTGCAATGTACCCCCCTGTTGTGTTAAAAATAATACCGATTCCTCCCTGAAATCCAGCAAATACTGGAAGTCCCACTGCTCCCATAAGAATATATACAAGAACTGCCATCATCCCTCTTTTTCCTCCCAGAACCTCCACTGCCATAAATACGCCAAAGGTCTGTAAAGTAAACGGTACTGCTGCCGGTATGGAAATCCAGGAACATACTGCAATTAATACCGTAAAAATCCCGATATATACCATATCATATGTTTTTCCTCTCACTGCTGCTTCTGTCTGCATTTTCTTCCCTCCTGTTATGTTTACTTATATATCCCGCTTCGATAAAAATACCACACGCGCCTTCTATTGTCAACTTATTTTATTTTTAAGTTTACAATTATTTTTTATCTGTTTTCATCTATCTGTCTCTTATTTTCTGATTTTATATATTTTACTTTTAAAGTTTCAAATTATATGATACACTATATCTACTCAGACAAAGGACTGCGAGACACAAGATATAATCCGCTTGTCAGTAGTCTTTTACCTATAACATGAATATAGACTTAGGAGGATCGTATATGAAGAAAAAATATTTAAGCATGACTCTTGCCCTTCTTGCATGTACCGGTGTAATTACCCTTGCAGGATGCGGGAAAAAAGACCCCTTCACAGTTTACACAGACGCTGCAAAAAAGACGGCAGAGCTTTCTTCTCTGGAAATGACTTATGATATTGATATGTCTCTTGAACTTGCTGGAGAATCTATGGATATGACTACCTCCTCCAATGCCAAAATGAGCGGTATGAACACAGACGATATGAAAATCAACATGTCCATGAAAGTAGGCGCACAGGGACAGGAAATGGATATGAGTGTCTATTATACAGATGGTTATTATTATACCGACAGTATGGGAGCTAAAATCAAATATGCTATGGATTTGGAACAGGCACAGAAAGAACTTGCTTCCACAGGTCTTCAGACCGATATGAAAAAAGAAGATTTCAAAGAAATTTCTCTGGAGGATCAGGTTCTTACCTTCACAATCGACGGTGAAAAAATGAGCAGCCTGGTGGACACTGCAATGTCTTCCCTTCAGGGACTTATGCAGGGAACAGACGCTTCCATTGATATTGGAGACGTAAAAGGAACTGCCTCTGTAAATAAAGACGGATATTTCGAAACAAGTACCATGACCGTTCCTCTTACTATGGACATTATGGGAACAGAAATGAAAATTGACATGGATATGGATTACACATATGTAAATCCGGGAAAAGAAGTTACTGTGGAGCTTCCGGAAGATTTGGCAGATTATCAGGAAATTGATATGACATCTGCAGAACCCACATATGATTTGGGGGATTCCGGGGAAACCGCTCCAGAAGAAAATGCCGCATAACAAACTAATATAACAGGAGAATTTATATGGACGTTCACAGCATAAGCACAAACTGCACACGGACAGAATTTGTAGGGACTGCCGTCCTTGATACCATCGGACTTGTGATTTCCGGTATAGACGATACCCTGCTGAAAGAAATGAATATAGGAACAAAATACCGTTGTCTCGGACTTTTAAGTTCAAGAACAGGAGCGGCAGGACAGATTACTGCTGTAGACGATGCTGTAAAAGCCACCAACACAGAAGTTCTCTCCATTGAGCTTCCAAGAGATACAAAAGGCTGGGGCGGCCACGGAAATTATATTGTCATCGGAGGAAACGATATTTCTGATGTACGCCACGCCGTTGAATTATCTCTTTCTCTCACAAACAAATATGCCGGCGAGCTGTATATCAGTCAGGCCGGTCATCTGGAATTTGCCTTTTCCGCCAGTGCAGGTCCCGCTCTCTCCAAAGCCTTTCATGCGGAACCTGGGCAGGCATTCGGCTTTATGGCTGGCTCTCCGGCCGCAATTGGTCTTGTAATGGCAGATACGGCAATGAAAGCTTCTTCTGTACGCATCATCAGTTATATGACGCCAAACAAAGGGACAAGCCATTCCAACGAAGTCATTCTCGCTCTGTCAGGAGATGCCAGCGCAGTAAAAGAAGCAGTTTTACAGGCACGGCAAGTTGGTCTTGAGCTTTTGATTTCTATGGGAAGCTACCCGGAAATCCCGGGAGAACCGTACCTATAACTGATATACATCTGCTGACTGCAGTCCGAAGCTTAATGCTTCCGCATGGCTGTCAAAATAAATATCTACGTGTCCGTAAGGAGTTCCAAGGTCCTCTACAGTATATACAGTTCCATTAATTAAAAGCTGTGTTCCAAACGGCACTCCCGCCATTGCCACGGTATGTCCTGATGCAGGAACCGTTCCGCTTGCCGTAAGATTCCCTGCTGTTCCGCAGCACTGCGCACAGTTACAGTATGCGGTAAGCGTAAAGTTCCCAAGATAAGTTCCCTGAGAAGAGGAGCCCGCATCTTCCGCCGGTGCTTCCTCTTCTGTATAAGTTTCCGGTTCTTCATAAGTCTCTTCCTCAACCTCTTCCACAACTACATCGCTGCTTGTGGAGCTGCTGGAAGAATCTGTTGTATCTTCCTCCGGATTATACCCGTAATCTTCGCCGCTTTCCTGGCTTTCCTCTTCTGCCGCCTGCTGAGCTGCTGCCGCTTCTTCTGCCTGACGCTCTGCTTCCGCCTGCTGCACAAGAAGGGCAATGCTGTTGTCTGCACTGCTTATCTGGGACATAAGAGCCTGAGCTTCCTCCTGTGTCGCACTAATCTGGCTCATATAAGAAGCAATGTTATCCTTTGTTCCGGAAACAAGATTCTGTACTTCCTGCTGCTTTGCAGAACGCTCTGCCATCAGCGCATTAATAGAAGCCGCTTCCTCCTCTGCCTTCTGCTCCTGCTCTTTAATAGAAGCCTGAAGGTTCTCATATTTCTTCAGCATATCTCTGTCGTAATCAGAAATCTGTATAATGTTATTTGCTCTGTTAAGGAAATCTGCAAAATTTTCCGAGGAAAGAAGCATTTCCAAAGCAGAAGCTCCTCCCTTTTCATACATATAAGCAATTCGTATTTTCATTGCCTCATACTGCTTCTGTGCTGCAGCCTTTGCCTTTTCCAAATCTTTTTTTAACTGTTTTAATTCGTTCTCTTTTTCTCCTGCCTCCACACTAAGCTGTGAAATCACATTTGTCAGCTCATCATACTGCGCGCTGAGTTCTGCAAGATAATTTTCCAGTTCCTGTTTCTGTCCTTCCAGACTGCTGATATTATTCTGCGCCTGAGCAAGCTCTGCCTCCGCCGCGTTACGTTCTGCCTGTATATTTGCAATTTCCGCCTCCGTTCCTGAAGCATATGCGGATGTGTTCATAGAAAACACAAGAACGCCTGCAAGCATCAGCGGAATAAATTTTCTGTTTCTCATTATGTACACCTCGTAATTTTAATGTACGTCAAGTATAACATATTTTTCACAGAAATCAACACTTTTATTTTAATTTTGTAACAAATACGTAATATTTCCATTTCTACCATATGTAAAAAGCACCCCACAGGAGTTTTCTCTCCTGCGTGGTGCCTTCTTAAGCCAACTCTCCATTCCCTTCATGATAAGAAATGATTGCCTTTATTTATTTGTTTACTCTTCCGCTCCCGCTTCTTCTTCCGGCTCTGCAGCCATTACTTCTTCATATTTTTCTAAAATAATATTCTGGATTCTGTCTCTTGTGGCGGAATTAATAGGATGAGCAATATCGCGGTATTCTCCATCTGCAGCTTTCCGGCTGGGCATTGCAATAAAAAGCCCTTTCTCACCTTCGATTACTTTAATATCATGTACTACAAATTCTTCATCTATGGTAATAGATACTACCGCTTTCATCTTGCCTTCTTTTGCAACTTTTCTCACACGTACATCTGTTATGTTCATTTTTGCTTCCCCTTTCGTCTCGCCCGTATTCTGTCAGCCTGTAGTCTTATAATACGTAACGCTCATTTTTTTCTACAACGATTTTAACTTCTCCCTCGCCGCAGTAATAGGAATTTGCCCGAATGGTATCCCTGCTTTCCACAATGCAGTTTTCAATATGTGTGTTATCCCCCAAATACACATCATTGAGAATTACAGAGTTTTTAATCACACAGTTATTTCCAACAAAGACATCACGGAACAATACGGAATTTTCTACCGTACCATTAATAATACATCCGCTGGAAATCAAACTGTTTTTCACATTTGCTCCAGGATTGTATTTTGCAGGCGGCAGATCGTCAATTTTTGTTTTGATTGACGGTTCCTGTTTAAAGAAATAATTACGGATTTCCGGGTCAAGGAAAGCCATATTTGTTCTGTAATAAGCATCTGCTGTAGAAATGTTGCTCCAGTATGTATCAATTTTATATCCGTAGATTCTCTTCAGATTCTTATAACGGATAAGAATATCAGACACAAAATCAGTTCTTCCCTCAGAAGCAGCCTTTTCAATCAGCTCAATAAGCTGTCTTCTTCTGATAATATAAATACCTGTAGAAACAGTATTGTAAGAAGAAACTATTGGTTTTTCCTCAAACTCTTCAATTCTGCAGTCTTCGTTCATGCGAAGAACGCCAAATCTCTCTACCTCAGACTGGTCACGGCATGTTGTGCACACTACTGTAATATCTGCTCTTTTTGCAATATGATATTCCAGAACTTTGTTGTAATCCAGCTTATAGATACCATCGCCGGAAGCAATGACAACATATGGCTCATGACTGTTTTTCAGGAAATTCAGATTCTGGTAAATGGCATCTGCTGTTCCCTGATACCACAGACTGTTGTCTTTTGTAATTGTAGGAGTAAATACAAAAAGTCCTCCCTGCTTACGTCCAAAATCCCACCATTTTGAGGAGCTTAAATGTTCATTCAGAGAACGGGCATTATACTGCGTCAGAACAGCAACCTTCTGAATGTGGGAATTTGCCATATTGCTCAAGGCAAAGTCAATGCTTCTGTAGCTTCCGCCAACAGGCATCGCCGCAATTGCCCTTTTATTTGATAATTCTCTCATGCGGTTGTTGTTACCGCCAGCTAAAATAATACCGATTGCTCTCATGCCTTGTCACCATCCTTTGCTGCAATTACCTGTCCGCTTTCCAGTACTCCATCCGGATAATCTTCCGGAACTGTGATACCGGAAATTGCTGTATTCTTTCCAATGCGTACATTATCCGGAATTACACTTCGCTCACCTACAGTTGCAATTCCAAAGGCATAAACAGCCGGTTTCAGCACATTCGGCACTTCCTCGCCGCAGCCCAGAACTACGTTATTTCCAATAACAACATCTTCCGCAATAATAGATTTATCCATCACTACATTCTCGCCAACAGTAGAATTTCGCATAATAATGGAATCTCTGATTACACTTCCCTTACCAATCACTACATTTGGTCCGATAACAGAATTATGTACTTCTCCGTAAATCTCCGCGCCTTCTCCTATGAGACAGCGGTCTACGACTGCATCTCCGGAAATATACTGAGGCGGAATAATGTCACCTTTTGTATAAATTCTCCAGAATTCTTCATAAAGATTAAACTCCGGAATAATATCAATAAGCTCCATGTTTGCTTCCCAGTAAGAACCGAGAGTTCCTACATCTTTCCAGTAGCCATTATATTCATACGCAAAAAGACGCTGTCCGTTTTCTTTGCAATATGGAAGGATATGTTTTCCGAAGTCGCAGCTCTGCTGGTCTTTTAATGCGAGCAGCGCATCTTTCAGAACCTTCCAGCTGAAAATATAGATTCCCATAGAAGCAAGATTACTGCTTGGATGCTCCGGTTTTTCCTCAAACTCTGTAATACGGCTTGTCTCATCTGTTACCATGATACCGAAACGGCTTGCTTCTTCAATAGGAACAGGCATACATGCAATTGTAATATCAGCCTTATTTGCTTTATGGAAATCGAGCATAACTTCATAATCCATTTTATAAATATGGTCGCCTGATAAAATAAGAACATAATCCGGATTGTACTGTTCCATATAATCCAGATTCTGGAAAATTGCATTTGCTGTTCCTGTGTACCATTCGCTGTTAGAGCTTTTTTCATATGGGGGAAGAACGGTTACGCCGCCCTCATTTCTGTCCAAATCCCACGGAATGCCGATTCCGATGTGAGTATTCAGACGTAATGGCTGATACTGTGTAAGAACACCTACTGTATCAATGCCGGAATTAATGCAGTTACTTAAAGGAAAATCGATGATACGGTATTTTCCACCAAAAGAAACTGCCGGTTTCGCTACTTTCTTTGTCAGTACTCCAAGTCGGCTTCCCTGTCCGCCGGCTAAGAGCATGGCAATCATCTCTTTCTTAATCATGCAATCACCTCTTGTTGTTATGATTTTACTATTATACCACATTTCCTATTAATAGTGAACATTTTTTACAATTATTTTGCCCAAATTTTATTTTTTTTATTGCTATTTACTATCTTTTTCGACGAAATTCATACCTGTTTCGAGGTTGTTTGTCTATTTCCTACACTTTTCCATAGAGCTCTTCCCATTTTTATGTCTTTTTCTGCCTTTTTTAGACAAAAGAAGTTCTTCCCATTTAATATATTTAGGGTTATAATCATGTTAACTTCAATTATTCTATAAGGAGATTTTTATTATGTATCAGATAGACTTTCAGAAACCTCTTCATATTCACTTTATTGGAATCGGCGGCATCAGCATGAGCGGTCTTGCCGAAATTCTGATGGGAGAAGGCTTTACCGTATCCGGCTCAGATGCAAAGGAAAGCCCGCTCACCAAATCCCTGGAAGCAAAAGGAGCAAAAATTTTCTACGGTCAGAGAGCTTCCAATATTATGGACAGTACAGAAGCAGTTGTATACACTGCTGCAATCCATCCTGACAACCCGGAATTTGCAAAGGCAAAAGAAAAAAATCTTCCCATGCTTACACGCGCCCAGCTTCTTGGACAGATTATGCGAAATTATGACACTCCCATTGCCATTTCCGGAACACATGGAAAGACAACGACAACCTCTATGGTCTCCCATATTCTTTTGGAGGGCAAATGCGACCCAACCATCAGTGTCGGCGGCATTCTCCCTGCCATCGGCGGAAATATCCGCGTGGGAGAATCTGAGACTTTTGTCACAGAAGCCTGCGAGTACACAAACAGTTTTTTAAGCTTTTTCCCGAAAATCAGCATCATCTTAAATATTGATGCAGACCACCTTGATTTCTTTAAGGACCTTGACGACATCCGCCATTCTTTCCGCCGTTTTGCAGAGCTTCTTCCCTCTGACGGAACTCTGATTATCAATGCGGACATACCGGATTATCAGGAAATCACAAAGGAGCTTCCCTGCCGGGTGGTAACTTACGGTCTGGAACAGGAAGCCGATTATCAGGCAAAAGATATTACGTTTGATAAATACGGTCACGCTTCCTTTACCGTTTATAAAAACGGCAGAAAAACAGGAAGCTATTACCTGAAAGTTCCGGGTATGCACAATGTATCAAACGCTCTTGCATCCATTGCTCTCGGTCATCTCCTGGGTCTTACCGAAGAGGTGATTATCAAAGGACTCGGAAGCTTTACAGGAACAGACCGCCGTTTCCAGTATAAGGGAGAAGTTGCAGGTGTGACAGTTATTGACGATTATGCACATCATCCTACAGAAATTGAGGCAACACTCCACGCTGCGGGAAATTATCCACATAAGAAAATCTGGTGCGTATTCCAGCCGCACACTTATACACGTACAAAGGCTCTGCTTCCTGAATTTGCAAAAGCGCTTACTCTTGCAGACCACGTTGTCCTTGCCGACATTTATGCAGCAAGAGAAACCGATACTCTGGGAATTTCTTCGGAAGACCTGCAGAAATGTATTCAGGAACTTGGCACACCATGTGAATACTTCCCAACCTTTGATGAAATTGAAAACTTCCTTCTGGAGAACTGCTCCAGAGGCGACCTTCTTATTACAATGGGAGCAGGAGATGTTGTAAATATCGGAGAACATCTTCTTGGAAAATAAGTTATCCACATTATCCACATGTTTATACACATTTTCCCTGTGTATGGCATGTGGATTTTTTTGTGCATAAGTGACTTGACATAATTCAACATACAATTTCGACAATTCCCACGTTTTCTCTACAATTCCAACGGTTACAGCAGTTTCCCATAATAAGTTATCCAGATACTTATCCACATTATCCACATTTTCCACAGATGTAAATAGAAGGCTCTTCAACATTTTTCCTGGTTTTTCCACCTTTTTTCCCCACATATTTGCTTTTTATGGGGAAAAATGCCTATTCTCTTTTAAAATATCTTGTGCTATAATCCTATGGAACAACTATATTGTAACTGTCCACAGGAAGGGAAAATTCATGAGCGAAATTATTTTAGAAAATTCCTCTCAGGAAGGAATTACCATACTTTCCAATATTTTTATTGACCAGTATATGCCCCGTGCAAACGGAGAGTTTGTAAAAGTTTATATCTATCTTCTGCGTCTTTTAAGAGAAAGCCGTGCCTCTCTTGACCTGGCAAAAATGGCGGATACCCTTCTCTGTACAGAAAGGGATATTGCCCGCGCCCTGAAATATTGGGAAAAAGAAAAACTTATGGTTTTTCATTATACATCTGCCGGAAAACTTTCAGGAATTTCCCTGATGCCTCCAAAAGCAGAACAGGAAGAACAAGAGCAGCCTGCTTCCACTCCTGTTTCCCGAAACACCCCGAGACTTACTCCCGACCGTGTGCGGGAACTGAAACAAAATGAGGCGCTCGTACAGCTTCTTTATATTACGGAGCAATATCTCGGTAAAGCACTGAGTCCTTCTGAAATGCAGAAAGTTCTCTATTTTTATGATGAAATGAAAATGTCCCCCGAGCTTATCGAGTACCTTATTGAATACTGTGTAAGCCGCAATCACAAAAGTATGCGCTATATTGAAACAGTTGCCTGCGCCTGGGCAAAAGAGGGGATTACTACTGTGGAGATGGCAAAGGAAGCTTCCTCACGTTTCCGCAAAGAATATTACACAATTTTAAAGGCTATGGGAATTAATAACCGCAATCCCGTTGATACAGAAATTTCCTATATGGATACCTGGATGAAAGACTACGGCTTTGATACAGATTTAATCCTGGAGGCATGCAGCCGCACCGTTATCCAGACAGGACAGCCCAGCTTCCAGTATGCAGATAAAATCCTGGAAGGCTGGAAATCCAAAAATGTGCACACTCTTTCCGATGTCCGCATTCTTGATGCGGAGCACAAAAAACGCAAGCTTGCAAAAGCAGCGCAGAAACCGCCGACAGCGCAGCCCAAAACTCAGAACCGTTTTAACAACTTTCACCAGAGAGATTACGATTTTGACGAATATGAAAAACGTCTTCTTAATCATTAAAAAGGAGGTATCTCGTGCCTTTACAGAATTATCAGTATGATACTATTATGAGAGAATACAGCAGGAGACAGAATGAAAACCGCCGGATTCTCGAAGAACATCAGAAAGAAGCGTACAGCAGATTTCCCCGTCTCAGGGAAATCGATCAGGAAGTTGCCTCTTTAAGCGCTGAGAAAGTACGCGCCCTTCTTTCCAAAAACGAAACAGGAACAGATGATCTTCGCACCTCCATTGCTGCCCTTGCCCTTGAGAGACGGGCTATTCTCACAGACAACGGATATGCTCCCGACTATCTGGAGCTCCCTTACACCTGCCCTGTCTGTCAGGATACAGGCTATGTGGGAAGCAAAAAATGCTCCTGTTTTAAGAAGGCGGAGATTGAATTATTATATACTCAGTCAAATCTTGCTGAAATTTTAAAAAAAGAAAACTTTGAACACTTTTCTTTTGACTATTATTCTGATACAATGAAGAACGAAGCAACTGGTTTAACTGCCAGAGAGACAGCCCGCAGAGCATACGATATGGCTCAGGGTTTTGTGCGGGGTTTCGACAAACATTTTGAAAATCTCTTTTTATACGGAGATACGGGAGTTGGAAAAACTTTTCTATCCCACTGCATCGCACATGAGCTTCTGAAATCCGCCCACTGTGTTCTTTACTTTTCTGCTTTTGATCTTTTTGATCTTCTTGCAGGAAATACCTTTTCCAAAAAGGACAAAAGCACAGAGGACGAACTGATTTACGACTGCGATCTTCTGATCATCGACGACCTGGGAACAGAGCTTACAAACAGTTTTGTATCATCCCAGTTGTTTTTGTGCATCAATGAACGGATCATGCGCAGAAAATCTACAATAATTTCTACAAACCTGAAACTGGAAAACTTTTCGGAAACTTACTCCGAAAGGACGTTTTCCCGAATTGCCAGCAATTACCAGATGGTAAAGCTAATCGGAAAAGACATCCGTATACAGAAAATTTTTTTAGGAGGAAAATAAAACATGGCACAGGCAACTACAAAAGAGCTGACTACCCTTCCGGTAGGAAGACTTGGACTGGTTTCACTGGAAAGCAGCAGAGATTTGGGGAATAAGGTGGACAACTGGCTTGTTCAGTGGCGTCAGGAACGCAACTATCCACAGATGGATTCCTTCGCATTTGAAGGCTATCAGAGAGATTCCTTCCAGGTTAAGGTTCAGAATCCACGATTTGGTTCCGGAGAAGGGAAATGTGTCATTTCCGAATCTGTCCGCGGAGATGATATTTATATTCTTCTTGATGTATGCAACTACAGCATGACATATTCTATGGGAAGATTCACAAACCTTATGTCTCCGGACGACCATTTTCAGGATTTAAAACGTGTTATTGCAGCTATCGGCGGCAAGGCACGAAGAGTAAATGTAATTATGCCGTACCTTTACGAAGGACGCCAGAGCAAACGTGTGGGACGTGAGTCTCTCGACTGCGCAAATGCACTCCATGAGTTAATTGATATGGGTGTGGAAAATATCATCACTTTCGATGCACACGACGCCCGCATTCAGAATGCAACTCCGCTTCACGGCTTTGAGACAGTGCAGCCGTCCTATCAGTTTATTAAGGCTCTCCTTCGAAATGAAGAGGGACTTCGCATTGACAACGAACATTTTGCAATCATAAGCCCTGACGAGGGAAGTATGAGCCGCGCAATTTACCTTGCCAATATCCTCGGCGTAGATATGGGCATGTACTACAAACGTCTCGATTACTCAACATTTGTAAACGGACGTCATCCAATTGCAGCTTATGAATTTCTCGGTTCCAGCTTAAAAGGAAAAGATGTAATTCTTGTAGATGATATGATTTCTTCCGGAAACACAGTCCTGAAAATTTCATCTCTTCTGAAAGAAAGAGGAGCCGGACGTATTTATATCTGTTCCACTTTCGGACTTTTCACAGACGGACTTGCAAAATTTGATGAAGCTCATAAAAATGGAGTATTTGATAAGATGCTCACAACAAACCTTGTATATCAATCTCCTGAGCTTCTTGAAAAAGATTACTATATCACCTGTGATATGAGCAAATATATTGCTCTTATCATTGATACTTTAAATCACGATATGTCTGTCAGCCACCTTCTGAATCCGGTAGACAGAATCAAGAAATGTGTAAATACTTACATGGAGCAGTACAAATAATTTATAGCCAACCAAGTTTCTTCATTATAGAAAACACCCGCGGGGCAGACAACCGCGGGTGTTTTGCATTTTCTCTTATATTCTTTCATTTTCAGGAAAGCAAAAGCTTTTGGCAGGGAATATTTTCACGCTCCAGAAGCTCCATCTCCCGTTTATGGCATGTGCTGATAATAATCTGTTTCTGTTCTTTATGGAGCCATTTCAGAACTGCGCAGAGACGCTCCTCATCGTACATTCCGAATACATCGTCAAGAATTACAGGAAAAGATTCCCGACCGCAGAGAAGCTCCCCTGCCGCCATTCGAAGGGCAAAGTAAATCTGCTCAAGCGTTCCCCTGCTCAAACGTTCCAGGGCTACGATGCGCTCCCCTGTATCTACAGACATCTTAAAGTTCTCATCCATAAGAACCTCCGTATATTTTCCGCCTGTAATTTCACTTAATATCTGCGAGGTTCTCTCTCTTAATCTTCCGCCCACCTGATGATTGATGCTTCCGGAAAGTCTCTCGATAGTTTCAAGCGCCATATTCAATGCCTGTATTTCCACATCTTCTGCCGCCGGAAGATAAAGCTGGGCATCGCATTCCCTGTACTCCTCCTCAAGATTGCAGTATGCCATCTCCTTCTCTTTACTGGAAGCTTCAATTCCATCTCTGTTCCATTGAAGTTTTTCCTGCCTGGAAAGCCACCGTTCTTTCATTCGGATTCTCTTATTCAGCTCTCTTCCCAATGTAAGACTTTTTCCAAGACAAATGAGACCGAGCAGAATCCCTGCCGCAAGCGAAGCAGTAAGCACAATGCCATTAGGTGCAAACACTGCTCCCAAAACACCCAGAACCGGAAAAGCAGCCATAAGGCACCAGGCATACACACGTTTCCGGCCCGCCTTCTGAATCCTCTGATCGAGAAGCTCGCCTCCGTTTTCCTCGCCCATATGAAGATTCCGTTCTTTCGCAGCAACAGAATCAAGACGCTCCTCAAGCTCGTTTAATTCCTGTCGAAGGTATTCCATATTTGCAGCTACTTTTTCTTTTTCCTTCAGAATATCCCGCTTTCTTTTATCTGACTGAGTAAGAAAACCTTTTCTTGACATTTTAAGCATCTGAGCGGCTCTTCCCAGATCAATGGAGCTGTCTCCCGTCCCCTGGTAGCTTGCCATATAATTCTGAAGTTCTCTTACAAGATCCTGGCCTGTGACACTTTTTAACTGTCCTACAGAAACGGTATTGTCATAAACAGCCTCACTCACACCGCCTAAAACAGCCTCCATTGCGCCTTTCTCCGCATTTACAAGCGCACCGCTGCTCTCGCAGAGAAGTTCGTGAAAAGGGGCGTTTTTGCAGAAATTCCGTGTGAGACGATAATTTTTTCCACCGCACTCAAACCACAGGATTCCTCCATATTCCCCCGGATTCTCCCAGGGTTCATATGTAGTGTAGGCATCATTTCTCGCAGCCTTTCCCCTCTGTCTTGTAATCCCGTAAAACATACTCTTTATGAAAGTATGAATCGTTGTTTTTCCGCTTTCGTTCTCTCCGTACAGCACATTAATGCCAGGAGAAAGTTCCAGCGTCCTGTTATGGATTTTTCCGAAATTTTTTATTGTCAGACGTTTAATAATCATAAATTTCCCCTTATTCCCAGATTATCTGCCTGTTTCCAGAAGCGCCTGAAGCCCGTAATAAAGCGCTTTTTCCTCCACGGCGCTCCTGTCCTTTTTGTCCATGAAATACTGAATATAATCCCCGATGAGTGTTCCGTTATACCGGCACAGAAGCTCCTCCAGATCATACGCCGGCTTTGACTCGTCCTGCACCTCAATGATATTTCCCATTGTCTTTAATTTTTCCGGAAGGAGAAGAAGCTCCGGCGCCCGAAAACCTCTTAAAATCACGCGGTAAATATTAAGACCGCCTCTTCTGTAAATTTCCTCTTTCAGCATCTCCTCAAGGGAAAGCTGCGTGGTATCCTCATGGAGTGTGAGAATAATCTGCTCATACGCTCTGGAAGCGAAAGGAACAAAACGTGTACGGAGCCTTCCGTTTTCGATATGCCCCTCTATATATCCGTGCGCTCCCATCTCATTTCTGTCAACAGGCTCAAGAGAGCCGCTGTACGCCGCTGTGTCGCGTATTAAAATTGCCGGCTTATGAATATGCCCCAGAGCAATATAATCAAAACCTACTGCTGATAAAAGACTTATATTCATGGGAAGATGGCTCTCGTCTCCACCGTGAGCAAGAAGAATATGAAGCCCCTCTCCTTCTCCCGGCTGTGCGTTTTCGAGAAGAGGCTGCGTAATCTCCCTGCGGCAGTAACTTAAACCATATACATAAACATCAAGCTTTCTGTCCTTCACGCACACAAGGCGTTCTTCCTTAAAAAAGATTACGTTTTCCGCCCATTCAAACTCCTCTGCCGGGGAATCCCCGCCCAGGTAATCGTGATTGCCCGCAATCATATAAACCCGTGTGCCCGGGATGGTGGAAAACAGATAATTTACTTCCTTTAATTCACGAAGAAGAGGTCTTCTGTGAAATAAATCTCCTGCTATAAACAAGAAATCCACCGGATTCTCGCGGATACCCGCAATAACCCGGCGGAATGTTTCCCAGATTTCCTCCTCCCGCTGACTGCTCCAGGGACAGCCCTTATCAGGAACTGCCCCGAGATGTACATCTGCAAGATGAATAAATCGCAATGGTGATACCTCCATTATTATAAATCGCAGTTACCTACTGTTCTTGGGAACGGAATCGCGTCACGAATGTTTCCGATACCTGTCAGGTACATTACGCAGCGCTCAAATCCAAGTCCAAAACCGGAATGGCGTGTAGAGCCGTATTTACGTAAATCAAGATAAAAGCTGTAATCTTCTGCTTTCAGCCCCAGCTCGTTCATACGGTTCATAAGTTTGTCGTAATCGTCCTCTCTCTGACTTCCTCCAATGATTTCTCCGATTCCCGGAACAAGGCAGTCCATAGCGGCAACTGTTTTGCCATCCTCGTTCTGTTTCATATAAAATGCCTTGATTTCCTTCGGATAATCTGTAACAAATACCGGTTTCTTAAAGATTTCCTCTGTAAGATAACGCTCATGTTCTGTCTGCAGGTCGCATCCCCAGAATACCTTATAGTCAAACTTATCGTTGTTTTTCTCAAGAATCTCCACTGCCTCTGTGTATGTCACATGACCGAACTCAGAATTCATAACGTGGTTGAGACGGTCAAGAAGTCCTTTATCTACAAAAGAGTTGAGGAAGTTCATTTCTTCCGGCGCATTCTCAAGAACATAGCGTATCACGTATTTCAGCATGGCTTCTGCAAGGTCCATGTTGTCGTTTAAGTCTGCAAATGCACACTCCGGCTCAATCATCCAGAACTCTGCAGCATGACGTGTTGTGTTGGAATTCTCTGCACGGAATGTCGGTCCGAATGTATAAATATTGCGGAAAGCCTGCGCATATGTCTCGCCGTTTAACTGGCCGCTTACTGTAAGGTTTGTCTCTTTTCCGAAGAAATCCTGAGAGTAATCAATATTTCCCTCTTCTGTCAGCGGCGGGTTTTTCATATCAAGTGTTGTAACACGGAACATCTCTCCTGCGCCCTCACAGTCACTTCCTGTAATCAGAGGAGTGTGCACGTACACAAAACCCTGCTTCTGGAAGAATTTATGAATAGCATAAGCGCAGAGGGAACGGATACGAAATACTGCCTGGAATGTATTCGTTCTCGGACGAAGATGCGTCATTGTTCTTAAATATTCAAGGCTGTGACGCTTCTTCTGTAACGGATAATCCGGTGCAGACGCTCCTTCCACAATAATTTCCTCCGCCTGAATCTCAAACGGCTGCTTTGCCTGTGGAGTTGCCACAAGTGTTCCCTTTACAATAATGGCAGCACCTACATTCAGCTTGGAGATTTCCGCAAAATTCTCCATGCTGTCATGGTATACAATCTGTAATGTCTCAAAGAAGGAACCGTCGTGGAGTACGATAAATCCAAAAGTTTTGGAATCGCGGACGCTGCGCACCCAGCCACCTACAGTCACTTCCTTATCCAGGAATTTCTCCCGTTCTCTGTAAATCTCTTTTACTGTTGTAAGCTTCATATCTAATTCCTCTTTCTCCAAACATTCATTATTATGTTAGTATAAACGATTCCTCTTCTTCGCGCAAGGCGTAATCCTGAGTTTTAAAAAAAAGAATCCCGTTATTTCCGGGATTCTCTCTTTTCTGTCTCTTAATGAGCATTAACATAGCGCAGACAATAGTCGTAAATTCTCTTATATGTTTTCACTGTATAGTGAAGACCGTCGTCTTCTGAGCTGTCTTTTCCGTTTACTCCGTTGCTTGTTCCAAAGCCGTTCTGCATCAGCCAGGAATATGAATCGATATATGTATAATCATCAAGACCTGTCTTAATTCTGTCATTAAATTCTCTTACATCTGCTTCCTTGCGAAGGGAAAGACGTCCTGTCTTCTCAATCATTACGCCGTTAATGGGATTGACAGACATATAATAAAGCTTACAGTTCATTTTCTCAAGCTCCGGCGCAAGCTCATTCATATACGCAACGTAGTCGGAAATCCGGTACAAATCGTTTACACCCAAATTAAATACGACTGCGACAGGCTTTGAGGAAGAAACGCGGATATGCTTGATCTGATTGATCAAATGACTGTATCCCTCGTCTTTAAACCACTTAAGTCCCTGTCCTGAAGCGCTCACAAAACGCACTCCGTTCATATTTGCTCCGCAGTTCTGCGCCGCAAGCGCCTGACGCATACGCACAGTTCTGGAATCTCCCACCATAATCACACCGCCGTAACGGTTCAGATCCGGCTTTGCCATCTGACTGGAAATAAGGTTTTTCTCTGTATTTCTCTGATACATAACCTGATAAAGATGTATCGTTGACTTTACGGAAGGAATCACCTCTCCTGTCTCATACTGCACTTTGCCCGGTTTGCTTCCTGTAATGACTATGTTCGGCTTTGTAGACCAGCCCATAAAGGTATAGCCTTCCGGATTCTCAGCTCCCGGAAGGGTAAAGGAAGCACCCTTTTTTACATAAATGGTTTTATATTGTGCTCCTCTTGTCTTATGGAGCACAACAGAAGCTGCCTGTTCCTGAACTGCATAAAATTTGCAGTTTCCATATACTTTAACCTTATCCCCTTCGTCATAATACTGAGTTTTCTGGCTTGTTTTCAGAACCCAGCCATCATTGATATATCCTTTTCTGGACGGAACTGCCGGAAGGGTAATAGTCGATTTTTCTGTCACTGACTTCTTGAGAGATGCGTAGGCAGAATCAGAAGAACCGTTACTCATACAGAAAGATACTGTATATTTTTTAGCCTTCCTGTATACAGCATAAAACTTTGTCTTTTGGGTAATTTTAACCTTCTGTCCCTCTTTATACTGAGCCTTTGTCTGTTTTGTCTTTGTCGCCCAGCCGAGAGCTGTGCAGCCGTTCTGTTCCGGAACTTTCGGAAGGGTAATATACTGGTTTTTTCCGGCTCTTACATAAAGATCCTTAAACGCATTATCCTTACTTGTGCCCGTATTATTATTAAAAGTAACTGCATACGGAAGATATTCTCTCGCCGCATAGAAAGTTTCACTTTCTTTTACCGTTATTTTTGTCCGGCTTCCATAGACTGCTGAGGAGGCATTTTTTGTGAGAGCCCAGCCCTTGTTTTTATAATTTGAAATCTGCGGCACACACGGAAGAGAAAACTCGCTTCCCTTCTTTACTATCTTCTCCATTTTTCCGTATGTACTGTTTGTGGAGCCGTTGGAGTCTTTGAAGGTCATTCTTGCGTATTCCACAAGATACAGCTTTCTGTCCTGATCCATAATATAAGACCTGCCAAAACCTGCCCATACCCCGTTTCCGTTTTTATACTTGCTCCATCCTCTGTACAACTTGTTATTCGGATCCGGAGATTTATAAAATGCAATTTCCGTTCCCTCATAAGCGGAGAAGTCTTCTCCAATCTGTTTTGAACCGTCATTTGTAAAATAGCGGAAGGTACATATTTTTGTTCCGTAAAGAGTTAAAACATTTCCGCCGCCCTGCTCTGCAATCCAATCCCGGGCTGTCTCACAGGACATTTCCATTCCCTGCTCAAAATACTGTGTCTCTTCTGATACCTGAAATGTTGTTTTCCAGGACGGCGTTCCCTGTGCTTCCATGCTTTCCACAGGCACATCCGGAAGAACAATCGTTTCGCCCTCTTCTATCACCATATCCGGTATGCTGCTTACAGGATTTCCGCCGCTGTCACGAAACTGTACAATCACCCTGTCTTCTGACGCCGCAGACACGGCAGTCACCCCAAACATCATCAGTGCCATCATCAGAAAAACCATTAAAAATCTTCCCGGATTCTTTTTTCTTTCATTCATTTTTTTCATCAAAACTCCTTTTTGCCGGTCACTCCGGCGAAAGCTGTTTATTAAGAAAATGTTACACTTTTTTCATTATATACGATTTTTTTCCATCTTTCAACAGCACCGGTGAAAAAAGACCGGCTTTCGCCAGTCTTTTTCTCTTAAAGTATTTCTATAAAGCGCATAAATGCAGCTCTGCCTTCCGGTGTACATTTATATACGCCTGCATCCTCAAGGACATGAACGAATACCTCGCCCACCTCTTTCTGAAGAACGTCCTGAATATTGTCTTTATTCAGATTATCGTATTTTGGAAGAAAACTTTCTGCCCATGCGGCATGTTTCTCGATTTTTTCATTGGAGGAAATATCCTTTCCTTCCAGAATGTATTCTCCGAGAAGCTCAAGCTCCTCTTTCAGTCTTGCAGGAAGTACGGCAAGTCCCATTACCTCAATAAGACCGATATTTTCTTTCTTAATGTTATGGTACTGTGCGTGCGGATGGTAAACGCCAAGAGGATTCTCCTCTGTTGTAATATTGTTTCTTAATGTAAGATCAAGTTCAAACATATCTCCCACTTTACGCGCAATCGGGGTAATAGTGTTATGAGGCTCTCCATCTGTCTCTGCAAATACAAAGGCAGCCTCGTCTGTATATCCTCTCCATGCATCAAGAACGTGAGAAGCAAGATCAATCAGACGCTTCTCATCTTTGTGACGGATACGAAGAACAGAAAGCGGCCATTTTACGATACCAGCCTCCACATCTTCATAACCTGGAATCGTAACTTCTTTTTCAATCGGCGCTTTTGCCATTGCAAAAGTATAATGTCCTCCCTGGAAATGGTCGTGGCTTAAAATAGAGCCGCCTACAATAGGAAGGTCTGCATTTGAGCCAAGGAAATAATGAGGGAACAGCTTTACAAAATCAAAAAGCTTGATAAAAGTGTTTCTCTCAATTTTCATAGGAGTATGCTGGCTGTTAAACACAATACAGTGCTCGTTATAATACACATATGGAGAATACTGGAAGCCCCACGGCGTATCGTTTACAGTGATAGGGATAATTCTGTGATTCTCTCTTGCAGGGTGATTGACTCTTCCTGCATATCCTTCATTTTCCGGGCAGAGAAGACATTTCGGGTAGCTGCTTGCCTTTGCAAGCTTTGCTGCTGCAATCGCCTTCGGATCTTTTTCCGGTTTTGAAAGGTTAATGGTAATGTCGATTGTGCCGTACTCACTCTCCACACTCCATTTTCTGTCCTTTTTCACACGGTAACGGCGGATATAATCACTGTCCTGGCTCAGTTTATAGAAATAATCTGTCGCCTCCTCCGGGCTTTTCTCATATCTGTCCCAAAACTCCTTCTGCACCTGTGCCGGACGGGGCATGAGACAGTTCATGATTTTTGTGTCGAATAAGTCTCTGTATACAACACTGTCCTCAATAATGCCTCTTTTTACCGCCTCGTCAAGAAGCTCTTTTAAAACCTCTTCCAGATTGATTTCTGTAAAAGTTTCAGCTGGCTCTTCATACTCATCCTCTTTAAAAAGGTCAAGAAGAAGATTAACTGTATAATTTTTCTCACATTCCGGTGTCAGTCCTGTATCAATCCCGTACTGTACCAGTTTCCTTATACTCTCGTTCAGCATTTTCCAATCCCCTTTCGCTCTTATGCCAGCTTTCCGGCTCCATCGCCGATTTCCACTACATAAAACTCTGCCTCATGGCCTACTTTTTCTTTATACTGTTTTCCGATGGTATCAATAAAAGTATCTACCGCGTCATTTTTTACAATGCTGACTGTGCAGCCGCCAAAGCCGCCGCCTGTAATACGGGAACCAATCACGCCCGGAATCTGCCATGCAAGGTCTACAAGAATATCGATTTCCTCACAGGACACTTCATAATCATCACGAAGAGAAACGTGAGAAGCGTTCATCAGTCTTCCAAACTCTTCGATATTGTTTTCTTTCAGTGCGTTTACTGCTTTGATTGTTCTCTGATTTTCATAAACTGCGTGTTTTGCACGAACTCTGCATACCGGATCCTGGATTGCTTCCTTATGTGCCTCAAATTCTTCCTCTGTCAAATCGCCGAGAGTCTGAATATCTGTCACTTTCTGCAAATCTTTAAGCGCTGTCTCACACTCATTTCTTCTGTCGTTGTATGCAGAACCTACAAGGCTGTGTTTTACCTTACTGTTTGTAATTACGATTTTTGCATCCGGGAGCTTCACAGGCGCATACTCAAAGTTTAAATTGCTTGTGTCAAGGAAAATCGCACAGTCTTTTTTACCCATTGCACTTGCAAACTGATCCATAATACCGCAGTTCATTCCGTTGAAATTGTTTTCGGAATACTGTCCGATAAGCGCAAGATCCTGCATTGTAATTTCGTCAAATCCAAACAGGTCTCTTAACATCACTCCTGTCAGAACCTCCAGTGATGCAGAAGAAGAAAGACCGGAGCCGTTTGGAATATTTCCCCAGATAAGGAAATCCACACCGCTTGTCAGCTTATATCCTCTTTTCTCAAATGTCCACATTACACCCTTCGGATAATTTGTCCATCCTGCTTTTTCTGACGGCACAAGGTCGTCAAGAGAAGTTTCAATCACACCAAGTTTTGAGAAATTTGCAGAATAGAAACGGATTTTATTGTCGTCTCTCTTTCTTGCAATTCCATATGTACCGATTGTGAGTGCACACGGAAAAACATGTCCGCCGTTATAATCTGTATGTTCTCCGATAAGATTTACTCTTCCCGGTGCAAAATAACTGCTAACATCTCCCTCATTGCCAAATATTTCATAAAATTTCTGCATCAGTTCCTTCTGCATTTTATTTCCTCCTTCTCCCTCTTTGGGTTAAACGCATTCTCTCTTTACTTTATCTGATTCTGATAAAATTGTAAATATAGATTTTTTTTTAAAATCTTAAAAAATTTAATAGCCTGGCTTCTCCACATAGCTGACAAAGACATTCCCCGCCTTCTGGAAAAGCTCTGTGCTGTCATTCATTCCGTATGGCTTTGTTTCCCCTGTTGCAGGGTCATAAAGCCATGTATTATATTCATCATATCCCACAATCACTGCACTTGTATCGCTTCCTGTTTTTGCCACAACAGCCCTCTGGGCGCTTACCTCATATAATACGCTGTCAAGACTGCAGCCGGAAAGGTCGAGCACGGTTCCCGTTTCCCCCAGTCCTTCCTGCAGTTTATTTTTATCCCATGAGCCTGTCCGTATCACTTCCGGAATATCCTGAATATTTAGCTGTATCTGTGTTTTTTTGTTTCCTCTCTCCCATACATACTGCTGAGAACGGTTTAAAACAACGCCTGTTTTGGCATCTGCCTTTTTTACTGCCTGAGCAGGATTTGTATAAATCCCCTCCAGTCCGCCTTTTGCATACACATAATATACATTTTCATCCGGCGTCTGTGTATCGAGTGTAACCGGCTCATTCTCAACGCTTCTCACTTTGGAAGTCACTACAAGCGGCTTATCTATTGCCGGTTTTTCTTCAAAAGCAAGACGCACAAGCGTACCTGTCCGGTTGGTGGACGTAAGCTCCACAGACACCTGGCTTGCGGCCGCTTTTTTATTATTCATAATATTATCTTTCTTTTTGAAAGTATAACCGGACTCTCCTTTTGCCGAAAGCTGAAATTCCATCAGAGTATTTCCGATAGAAACATTCGTAATGTACAGGCCCTCCTTTTTGTATTCCTTTTTTACATTTCCGTCAAAATCTTCGATTCTTACCGTGTGGATTCCTTCTGTAGTCTTCCCGTTTTTGTCCTTCAGAATATCTTCCTGCTTTATCATTCCATACACAAGATCCTCATTCATAAAGCCCAGCGTTTTCAGTTTTTCTCCTTCCGCCGGCGTTAAAAATCTTGTCTTAAGAGTGTCAAATTCAATCTCCTTAAGCTGCCCCTTATGCTCTCCGCTTTGCACTACCCACGCTGCATGTGCGTTTGTATCAGATACGACAAAGCTGCTGCTTCGGATTCCCTCGTCCAGAATTTTATATCCTCCGCCGTTAATATTTACCATGTAAAGCTTCTGCGCAAACAGGAGAAACAACATATTATCGCCGCTCACGTAAGAAAGTGTTCCGAGATCTTTTTTCAGAAATTCAAAAGATTCTGTAGACGGAATAAAAACTTTTTCCTCCACTACATTCTGATCGTTGTTGTAATGGTATACTCCCACGCCGCTGTAACCTTCTCGGATTCCTCTGTTCATATATCCGTAAAGGACAAAATCCACGTCTCCGTTATCTGCCATACGGATAATCTTTATATCATGTTCCTGGCGCACATACCGGAAATCTTCCTGTTCCTCTCCCCGGAAACTGAAAATTTTCACAATTTTTCCGTTTTCAGGGGAATAACTCCACAAATCTCCCTGCTGCACAAAGGCTGCTGCCGTACCGCTTTCATTTACTACATAATGTACATCCTTATCTCTCACGCCCAGAAGAAGGCCCTTATCGGAAACAACCGATGCTTTCGGATTAAACACCTGCTGTGCAGAGCGTTCAAAGTCAAGAAGCATAATACGTGTTTCTGTATACCGCATTCTGTAAAACTCTGTCACATCATAAACCTCGATCGCACCGTTATCCGCTATAGCGGAAATCTGATAATCGATAGAAACACTCGCCGTTGTCTCATTAATATCTTTAATAACAGGTACTCCTTTTTTATAAATCTGAGGCTTTAAATCTCCCCAGCTTATTGTTGCAAAGGTAGAGCCTATATTTACATCAGAAAAATTCATTCCGCTGCCAGTGGTTCCTGCTTCCAGATAAGCAGTCAGCTCCTCTGCCGTTTCCTTATCCATACATTTTTCATAAAAGCTGTTGACAAACTTTAAATACTGCTCCGTATTTAGCTGTGTTCTCGATACCAGCCTTGTGTAATAGTAGGCGGGACCTTTCTCCGTATCAAGAGAAATCTGAAGGGAATATTCCTGATTCATAAGAAGATCGCTGTTAATGGTAACCAGGGCTTCCAGATGCTCTTCCCCTGAAGAAAGATTTTTAATTTTTCTGTTTTCAATCACCTTGCTTCCGTCTGAGGTACGGATTTCATAGGAAAGACTTTTTACCTCCGTTCCATATGGCACAATGAGAAACGTAAGCTGCTTCGTGGTATCAATGGGGGTAATGCTGTCCCTCATAAAATCTGTCTGCATCTCCTGTGTATAGCCGCTCATTCTGTTTGCCGCCGTATTTCCAAACTGTACCATAACCTCCGGAAGAACCGGTTCGTTCATATCGGAACGATTGTCTGTTGTCCTGTGATTCTGCAAAAGAGACGTTATCGTAACTCCCGCTGCAAATACAAGAAAGAGTATAAGAAACTTCCGCAAGAATTTTTTCATATCACTCCCCCTTGTCCTGTTTTTCTTTATCCTGATTCTCTTCAGCGAAAAGAAGCCTCTCAAGAGAAGGACGGATCTGAAGCTCCCGCATCATCTCTGTGACTTCCTCTCTGCTCTTCTTCCTGCCTGTTTTTACTCCGCGAATCAGAAGATTCTTAGGCGTATGCTCCATATCCACAAATTCCAGGATCTGAGTATCATATCCCATTGCCTCCAGAAGATTTGCCCGCACGCCATCTGTAATAAGAGCAGACATTCTCTCCTTTAAAATCCCGTATTTCAAAACAGGAGAAAGCATCTCGTTTTTAATCTGACGGTTCACCTCGTGCTGACAGCAGGGAACAGAAAGAATCACCTCTGCGCCCCACTCTACCGCTTTAAAAAGCGCGTAATCTGTAGCTGTATCGCAGGCGTGGAGAGTCACTACCATATCTACAGAAGATACGCCCTCGTACTGTGCAATATCTCCCTGATAAAAATGAAGCTTCTCATAGCCGTACTTTTCTGCCAGAGAATTACAGTGGGCTATTACGTCTGTCTTTAAATCAAGTCCGATAATATTTACATCGTATCCCTTTAATTCCCTGAGATAATAATACATGGCAAAGGTCAGATATGACTTTCCACAGCCAAAATCAAGAATCGTAACTTCCCGTTCCCTGGAAAGCCGCGGAAGAATATCTTCTATAAACTCCAGGAAACGGTTAATCTGACGAAATTTATCATATCTCTGGGCTACAATCTGACCTGTTTTTGTCATAACTCCCAGATCAATCAGAAAAGGAACCGGGATTCCTTCTTTTAAAATATAGCGCTTTACTCTGTTGTGCGCCTGGATTTTTACTTTTTCTTTTACAGGGTGGTTCTTTGCCTTTACTGTGATTTTTCCTTTTTTACTTACAAGAACAGTACCGTCAAGAGCTTCTCCCTGTCCCTGAAGCTGTGTAAAATTCTCTGTAATCTCTTTTTCAAGAAAGGAGAGAACCTCTTCTCTCTCGTAGTTTTTATGAAAAATCTGCGTTCCTTCTGTGGAGGACGCCTGATATAAAATGCGCCCTTTTATTTCCACCGGACGGACTTTAATGAGAGAGGGACCCTCGCCCTTTCTCTTTCCGCTTAACACGACCTGCTTTAACTGTTCATTTATCTGTTTTTCCAAATATTCTTTTAATGTTTTCATCATCACATTTCCTTAATATCCTCTGCACCTGCGGCGTCTGCACCGTCTTCTTGAAATTTCCTGATAAAGAAGCACCTGAATCAGCTCATCAAGAAATCCCCCCGGCATTCCCTGAGACGAGACGTCCTCCTTTGGATTCTTTTCTATCTCTTTTTTAATCCTTCCTGCCATAGAAGCAATCATCAGTCTGTCCGGGTACTCATCATAAAGGCGGCTCCCCTCATAATCCTGAAATTCACATTCCCGCTCTACCTTTTCCTGTATCATTCTCGCTGTTTCCGGGTAGTAAGATTTCATCAGCTCAAATTCATCCTGGTGCATTTTTTCTCCGCTGTATAACAGAGGATTTCCATATGTCATATAAAATGGGTAAAATTTATCATAATACATAAAAATGTCTGCATTCCCTTCACATAGTCTATTCCAGTATATGCAGAACCTTCTCTTTATGACAGCTTACACCCGTTTTATAAACTCCATTGTAAGATTCACACTGTGCTCTGCTGCCGCAGCCTCAAAAGCAGGGTAGTCCATAGTTGCGCTTCCGTCTGCCTTGTCGGAAATGGCACGGATAATCAGAAACGGAATACCGTTTAAGTAAGCCGCCTGACCGATTGCAGCGCCTTCCATCTCTACTGCAAAACCGCCGAAATTATGTATGATTTCGTCTTTTACTTCTCTGTCGGAAATAAACTGGTCTCCGGAAACGATTCTTCCCTGGAAAACCTGAATATCAGGATTTACCTCGTTACAGACTCTTTCTGCAAGACTTCGAAGAGCCGCGTCTCCCGGGAAAGAAAATTCCTGCATCTGCGGAATCTGTCCCTTCGGATAGCCAAAGCCTGTCGCGTCCATATCGTGATGAAGGACGTCTGTTGCAAGCACAATATCTCCGATATTAATTTCTTTATTAAGACTTCCCGCAATTCCCGTATTGATCACTGCCTCTACCTGAAATACGTCTGCCAGAATCTGTGTGCAGGCTGCCGCATTTACTTTTCCTATACCGGAGCGCACTACAACAACTGTTTTTCCAAAAAGAGTTCCTTCATAAAAATCCATAGAAGCTTTTTTTGTAATTTTTACATTTTCCATTTTTTCTTTCAGTCTGGAAACCTCAACTTCCATTGCTCCGATAATTCCAATTCGTTCCATAATATAAAATTCTCCTCTCTATATGCCACGGATAATCCGTAAATTGTATTTTAACAATTTTATTATACCAAAAGTTTAATTTATATGGAAACTTTTTTTATTGTCTGTTATAATAGTATTATCTCATAATCAAATTAATATAAAAAGCCCTTAAGGGCAAAGCAACTGGAGGATAAGACTATGATGTACAAAACAAAAGGCGTATGTGCGCAGGCTATCGAATTTGAAGTAGATGACAATAAAAAAGTGCACAACGTAAAGTTTATCGGAGGATGCTCCGGAAACACACAGGGCGTTGCCGCTCTTGTTGAAGGAATGGACGCAGATGAGGTTATTCGCCGTCTGGAGGGAATTCAGTGCGGTCACAAACCCACTTCATGTCCGGATCAGCTTGTAAAAGCTTTGCACGAAGCAGGAATCTGAGCATCTTCTTTTCGCTCCAACAATATCTCAGCCCCGGAAACATTCCGGGGCTGGTTTTGTTTTATCATATTTTTATATATCATTTCTGTCCCACTTATCACAAAGAGACTGCACATCTCTGGAAAACTTCTCCAAATCCTTATTCGGACTTCCCTCATTTTTCCGGATAACACTGATAAGCCTGTGTCCAAGGGAAAGAAGCTTCTGATAAACCTGCGCTGCCTTTGCTGCCTTCGGCGATGTAGAAGCACGCACAATTTTTACGCCCTTTGCCTCATACAGACATTCATTGCCCAGAAGGTCATACGCTGTTCCGCTGAATGGCGCCATCGTATCATATCCAAGCTCTTCTGTAAGTCTCTTTGCAAAAATCTCCGTAACACTGTCTTCTCCATGTGTCACAAAAACTTTTTTCGGTTTTTCCTCAAATGCTTTCGCCCAGTCAAGAAGTCCGTTTACATCTGCATGCCCGCTGATTCCCGGCATCTGAAGGATTTTCGCAGCAACATGCACCGGCTCTCCAAAAAGCTTAATATCCGTCGCCCCTTCCAGAAGGGAACGTCCCAGCGTACCAATCGCCTGATAGCCCACGAAAAGAATGGTATTTTTTTCATTCCACAAATTATGTTTCAGATGATGTTTAATTCTTCCTGCATCACACATACCGCTGGCAGAAATAATAACCTTGCAGTCCTCATCAAAGTTAATGGCTTTAGAGTCATCGCTTGTAATAGAGGTTTTCAGTCCCGTGAAGGAAAGAGGGTTGATTCCTTTATGAATCAGTTCCATTGCCTCCTCATCATAACAGTCATAAATATGCTCTGCAAAAATGCTGGTTGCCTCATTTGCAAGAGGGCTGTCAACATACACCTTAAATCCGTCATGTCCATATACAAGCTTTTCTTCCTTTATCTGCCGGATAAAATAAAGCATTTCCTGCGTACGTCCCACCGCAAAAGAAGGAATCACAAGATTTCCTCCTCTGTCAAAAGTTTCCTGAATCACCTCCGCAAGAAGTCTGACATAATCCGGTCTTTCTCCGTGGCTCCTGTCTCCGTATGTGGACTCCATAACAACGTAATCCGCCTTGTTAAGATACTGCGGATCGCGTATCAGGGGCTGGTTTGTATTTCCAATATCTCCGGAAAAAACAATGGTTTTCTCCTGTCCTTCTTCTGTAATTTTTACTTCAATGCTGCTTGAACCAAGAAGATGACCTGCATCCACAAAGCGGACGCTGATTCCTTCTGCCGGATGAATTACCCTGTCGTACTGACATTCCACAAAATTCTTCAGCACGCCCATTGCGTCCTCCATTGTATAGGCGGGAACAAATTCTTCTTTACCCTGACGACGTCCTTTTCTGTTCCTCCACTCAGCCTCGAATAACTGAATATGGGCACTGTCACGAAGCATAATATCACAGAGATTACAGGTTGCGTCTGTGGCGTATACAGGCCCCTGGAATCCTTTGGCATATAATGCCGGCAGATTTCCGGAGTGGTCCATATGCGCATGGGTTAGAAGTACAAAATCCAAATCTCCCGGCGCAACGGGCAGGTCTTCATTTTCATAGTAATTTGGTCCCTGCTCCATACCGCAGTCAACCAGGAATTTCCTGCCTGCCCCTTCCAGATAATAACAGCTTCCGGTTACTTCATGTGTGGCTCCCAAAAAGATAATCTTCATGCGCAAAACCCCCTTTTTCGTCTGTCATCTCGATGTAATTATTATACACGACATAGAAGGATTTTAGTAGCTTTTTTCTGTAATTTTTTGTGAATTTATTATGAAGTCTGACTGTTATTATCAGAGAAATATCTAATTCCGCTCCTGGAACATGAATATAGTTTGCATCTGAGTTTTACTCTATAGTAATATTGGCATGACAGATAGATTTTAAACTATAAATGAGCAAATACTGAATTTTGCACAAAATTACCCTACCATTGCCATA
>ERZ1108166.393-NODE-393-length-41608-cov-28.831757_pt1 | contig 41608 bp, 34 predicted proteins | sample MGYA00403702_ERZ1108166 | MGnify/ENA primary metagenome ERZ1108166 (study PRJEB35170, sample SAMEA104062401) | human gut metagenome | biome: human gut; feature: human-associated habitat; material: faeces | place: Denmark | collected 2012-05-01 ...
ACGGGTTTCATGACCCCATCGGTGCCTTTCGCAGAAAGGTGGAAAATAATTATGATAGTTTTTACAAATTTTTAGTTTCATTAGGCATTATACTTGTAATTCTTCCACTGACAGTTTTGATATTTTTAACAACTAATTCGTTTGATTTACAAATTGCAGAAGCCGATTTAGCACAATATACGCAAACAGCTCAAAAAGTTATTGCTTGGCGACAATCACTACCTTTGTTAATCCAAGAAAAATGTACATGGTGGATCATTGGTGGGTTCAGTATTTGTGGCGTATGTTTAATTTTATATGGACTCATAAAATGGCATGAATTGCAAAAAATTGATGATATATGCAAAAAACGTGAAGCTGAAAAGCAAAGGGAAGCAATTGAAAAAAATACAGTAAAAATGTCCGATGAGCAAATTATTCAAAAGACGAATTTCGAGGACGGTCCAAGTGCTACTGTAATGAAAAGTTTCATAATTGAACAAAAATTTTTCGATTTTGTAAAAAAAGCGAAGAAAACATATATTGTAAAAAATAATATAATGATTGGAACTTTTGAATATGATATAGTTGCCTTCGCAAATAAAGCTTTTGAAAAAGACTATGTTTATGAGGTTAAATATTTAAAAAATAATATATCGCCTCATCGAATAGAACAATGTAGAGAACAGATGAAAAAACTGAGGACTAATTTCTCTGAAAAGTTAAATCGACTCCCTTATATGACTTTGGCAATAGTCGTTCCCGATGAAATGTATGAACATACTATCAATATTGCTAAACAACTAGAAAAATGGAATAACTATTCTATTGAGATATTAAAAGAAAGTGATTTATAAAAATGTAATCAGTATGATATTAAAAGAGTAATCTTAAACGGCAATGTCATAGATTAAGATGATGATTTAAGACCTTCATATCACAAATTGTATAGGGAACTTTCTTTAAATGTTTAAAAAGTGTTGACAGAAGTTTAAAAATGTGCGGCAGCTCTTGTTACTGAGTAATCGATAAGGTAGCGAGAGCTGCCTTTGTAATTAAGAGAATCTTGATTGCAAGAAGATTAGATATGAAATCAAAACAAATTAAAAATTTACTTTCTGAAATTGAATCACTCTCTAATAATCTAACAAATTATATTAGAAATTCTGAACGTGATTTCTTGCGAAATCGTAAACTTTCATTTTTTACTATCATTAAAAGCATCATTTGAATGGAAAGTAAAAGTCTTACTAATGAGCTTATTGATAGGTTTAATACATTAGACTTACTATTGGTATCGTCCTTTATTCAACAATAGTTAAAAATAAAACTAGAAGTATTTAAAACTATTTTTGATAGATTTAGATTTAAGATTTCGAAAAGGAGAAAAAAGAACATGACAATTCTTGCTGTGAATGGTTTTGGTGTAGAAATAGCAAGTAATCCTTACTTTTTTGTTTGAAAAATCATGTGACATTTTATTTACGAAAAGAATTATTCGATATATAATTATATTACATTATTCTATAAATAATATTTCAGAAAGGATGAGGACATGAATGCTGGATATGTGCGTCTTTCAAGAGATGACGATAAGCGAAATTATGTTTCTATAGAAAATCAGAAGTTAATTATCAATCAGTATGCATCTGACCATGGAATGGTTATTGACCGATGGTATGAAGATGACGGAGTATCAGGTTATATTTTTGACAGACCAGGATTTCAACAGATGATGGCTGATTTAGATAAAGATATTGATACCGTATATGTGAAAGATTTCTCTCGTCTTGGCAGACATAATGCGAAGGTTCTTTTGCTTTTGGATGAATTTCAGGAACGGGGAAAACATCTCATTGTCATTGATGATAATTACGATTCTTTTGATTCAAGCGACGACACCATTGGAATTAAAACATGGTTCAATGAGCGTTATGTAAAAGATACCAGTAAGAAAATCAAAAGAGCGATCGGAGCTAGACAAAAAGAAGGCACTCTTATGACAAAACCACCTTTCGGATATTATCGGGATACGAAAGACAAAAGTATCATCAAAATCGTTCCCAAAGAGGCAGAATTTATCAAAATGGTTTACGATCTTTATATCTCCGGATCCGGTTATCGCAAAATAGCAAATTATTTGACCGACCAGGGTATCCCAACGCCTTCTATGGTACAGCGAGAACGAGAAATTGAAGAAGGTCGCATAAGTAAAAAGAAAGTCGCAACCATTTGGTCTGACAGCATGGTGAAAGAATTATTAGATAATGATTTTTACATTGGAACTTTTCGTTTAAGAAAACGTGCCAGAAATACAGTACATGGAAAGGATAAACGTGTTCCAAAAGAAGAACAGTGTATTTTTGAAGATCATCATCCGGCAATTATTGATAAAGCCACTTTTTCTCTTGTACAGGAATTAAAGGAAAAGCGTAATCGCACGAATTATCGTGGAAGCAGGGGGGAATGGATCGGTTCAGAAATTCCCAATCCTTTTGGAAGCTGTTTGTTTTGTAAAGATTGTGGAAGTCGTTTGACACCGATTAAGCGTCAAACATCCAGCAGAGAAAGAAAATATTATATTTGTACTACCTATAATACGAAAGGCAGGCGGTATTGTGAGAAAGCGCATCTGATTGAGGAAAATGATTTGATGGAAGATGTGCTGAATTATATTAAACTGTGCAGAGAAGCGCTTTGTGAAGTGATTTCCACATATGATATGAGGGACTTTGAGACAGAAAAGAAAACGCTGGCAGAAAAACGACAGGACCTTCAGGAAGAAATTCAAAACCGAAAAAATCAACTAAAGGTACTTTTAACACAAAAAATAAAAGATTTATCTATAGCATCTGAAAATGAGGATTTGATCCATGAAACCTATGATTCTATGCAAAAGGATTTACTGGCGCAGATTCATGGTTTGGAGATACAGGAAAAAGAACTGAACGAAACTACTATAGAAACACCGGATGTAAAGGACAAATTGAGAAACGCATTGGATGTAGTTGATAAAATCATTGCAGGTGGAACTCTTGACCGAAGAGATATTGAACTGTTGATTGAGAGAATTGACGTAGATAAAGAGGGAATGCCGGAAATCACTTTAAAATATGGTTTGTCTGATTTAATCAATTACAGTCCTGCTGATGAGATGAATCGCCGGGAAAATACTGTAATCGCTCTTGTAATGAAGCTGATTATAGAAGATGAACGTGGATATACATCTGCAAAATACTTGTCAGAACATATCACAGCATTGGGATTTAAGAAAACGAAACAAAGTATCTTACCTTATATCAATCTGATGAAAGAATTGGGAATTTTGGAAGATACGGATAATCCGCTGAAACCTTACAATATTGTGAAAACAAAAAAAGAGATTACGGTATTGATGCATCAATATCTGCCGAATTTACCGGTTCAAATGACTTCTGAACAATTATCGGACAAATATTTACATTATAAAGATGGCGACAGGTGGTATGCCGGAAATGGTTTTTGAATATATTCTCAAACAGCATAACATCGATCCTCAAAAAGACTTGACAATCGTTCAAAATATTGATTTTGGTTCCACTGCAGCAGCCTTTTCAGAAGGGCAGGCTGACTATACCGTAGAATTCGAACCCGGAGCCACTTCGCTGGAAACCGGTAAAAAGGGGTACGTCGTCGCATCTCTCGGAACCGACAGCGGATACGTCCCATACACCGCATTTAGTGCACGGAAAAGTTATATCCATGAGCACCCGGATACCATCCAGGGATTTGTAAATGCTCTGCAGAAAGGAATGGGCTATGTACAAACACACACACCACAAGAAATCGCCCGCGTCATTGCACCTCAATTCCCGGAAACAGACCTTTCCACAATCACCACCATCGTATCCCGATATTATGAACAGGATTCCTGGAAAGAAAACCTAATCTTTGAACGTGACAGTTTTGAACTGCTTCAGGATATTCTGGAAAGTGCAGGCGAATTAAAATCCCGCGCGCCTTATGAAAAGCTGGTCACAACTGATTTTGCAGAAAGTGCCGGACAAAATTAGTGCTTCACAATTTCTTTTGGTTTTATTAACATTAGATTCAAATTTATATCACATTTTTTACACAATTTCTTTTTATACTATAATTGTTCAAAAGAACAGAACACTTTTTCATAAACTTTTTCCCCCTTTGAGTCACAGAAATGTGGCTCTTTCCTTTTTTCCTTTTATTCTTGCATCTTCTCTGATGCAGTGTTACTCTATAGTTAATAACTTTTCAGGAGGGAACACCATGATCGATAAGAAACTCATCCCTGTCAAAGGATTAAAAAAAGAACCCTTTTCAGGTTCTCATTTTGGAATGCGCTATTATTTTTGTGCTGACGATACAAAAGAAAACTTTCTCGTATTTGTATATCCGGAGCCATGGTCATTCGAAAAGACACCAGACGAACAAAAAACACAGAATACATTTCCCATAACCGAGGATGGAATGGATGCTGCGATTTCCTGGCTTTTGGAGCAGTACGATGCACGCAGGGATTTCTGGAACTCTGTTTCCAAAAACACGATGCATCTCGTCAATCAGACTTCCTAATTCTAAAAAATCTATAAGCTCCTTTTTATACTTTCATTACATTTAATTAAGATATTTTTTCACTTCTTGTCACATCTCATTCACAATTCACTGGTATTCTATATCTATCAACAAAAACAGAAGACGATGGCTGCACATGCAGCGCATCTGTGGTCATTGGACTTCGCCCAGATATTTATTTTTGACATTACCTAATTTTAGATAAATTTTCCCTTTTCTCAAGGCTGCACAGGATAAAAGTCCTGATGCAGCCCCTTTTCATATTACCGGATATATCCTTCCCGGTATGCCTTCTGTTTGTTCGCCTCATACAGCTCTGCAAATACAGTCTCATAATAAGGTCTTACAAAAAATAATCCTGCCAGTCCAAATGAAATCTTTTCTAAAATAAACCAGCCGATAAATGAAAGATCCAATACGAATACATCCATTTTCTGCCCCATCATCATACGGCGGCTGATCTGAAATGCCTCTTCTCTTGGCATTGTCGGATTCTCTGCCAGAATATATGGAATCATCCGATATTCATAGTGCTTGATAATCCCCGGCACAACAAGCAAAAGTGTCCAAAGTGCAGTATACAGATCTTTCAAAAAGATGGTCAATGCGATGTTTCCGTAATTTCCATTCTGAAATCCGAAAAAGATAGTTCCCGCAGACGGATTCTCTCTCCTGTTCTGAATAAAGAAACGAATGCCGCCTACATAGACCACGTTTCCCACAACAATCTTGATCAGAAGCAGTGCCAATGCAATAAACAATGAAAAAACGGACCATAATACTCCAAACCAGTATCCCAACCCATCAAACAGACTTGACAACCAGCCTTGATATCCATAAGCAGGAAGAATATCGGTGTAATCTCTGATCTTCAACATGATCTCTTTTTTCGGTCCATCCGGCTCCATCATCAGCACAAGTGTCAAAATCAATGCCATGCCTACGCACATCCAGTAATTTTTATAAAAATTCATCTTTGCATTGTTTTTCAGCTGTCCTCTTGTCCAGTTCGGCATCTTTTTTCCTCCATTTCCGGCTCACTGTTTTGTTCTGTGACCTGTTTTTTATTATACTTCTGAATGAAAGGAAAATCTACCGAATCCTTTGATATTCCGGAAAATACTTTTCAAAGCTCTTCTGCAGGCAGTCCCTTGTTTCTTCTTCCATCTGGCGATAGCGCTTCATCAGGGACTTTCCTTTTTCTGTCACTGTACATTTTCCCCCGCTTTTTCCGCCGTGCCTGCGCTCCAACAACTCATACCCCAGTTCTTTTTCTGCCCGGTTGATGATCTTCCAGCCTTTGCTGTAGGACATTCCCATTTCCCCACAGGCATCCTTCATGGACTCCGTCACCAGAATGTGCTCCATCAAAATGACCAGTCCCGGTCCAAATACCAGATCTTCCTGATATATTTTAATTTTTAATGTCGGATGAAACATCTCCACATCCTCCTATTCTTCTAAAAGTAAAATTCGTTTCGGGTCCACCTGTACCCACTGCGGGATCTGTGCCTGTTCCCGCTCCATCTTCATCCACATATTTTCTTTCGGATTTTCTCTGTTTCGAAATAAAATCGTCCACTCAAACGGTGCTCGTACCTCGCGGTCCACAGCCACCGGAATTTTATTCTCACTATCATGTGACGAAGCATCCGCCGGATGAAAATCATGCGCCCGAATTCCTACATGGGTGATTTTTTCTGAAACTTTCCGGTCTACCGTCAGTTCCACGCCCCAATCCATTGCATACACTTTATGCATTCCACGTTTTTTTACTCTCGAGATATTTTTACATCCTGTCAGCCTCGCTGCAATAACACGCTCAGGCTGTTCAAACAGTTCTTTCGTATCTTTTGAAACCAGAATTTCGCCCTGCCCCATCACCATCGTTCTGTCACACAACTTGTATATTTCATCCCGGTCATGACTTACAATGATTGTCGTTTTTCCAAACTCCCGGAGATGTTGTTTCAACTCAAACTGGAGTTCTTCTTTTAAGTAGCTGTCCAATGCAGAAAACGGCTCGTCCAAAAGGAGCAGTTCCGGTTCACAAGCCAGTATCCTCGCCAGGGCCACTCTCTGCTGCTGCCCTCCAGAAAGACGAGCGGGATAGCCGGATGCCAGCTCTGACAGATGAAATTTTTCCATCATTTCCATTGCCCGCTCTCTTTTCGCCGCCTTTTTTCTCTGAATCCCTGCTTCAATATTTTGAAACACTGTCATATTGGGAAATAAGGCATAACTCTGAAACAAATATCCCACACTGCGTTTTCTGGGCGGCAGATTTACTTTATGACCTCTGTGAAACAATTCCCGTTTTCCCAGGCAGATTTTTCCCGAATCGGGTGTCTCGATTCCGGCAATCGCTTTGAATGTCATACTTTTTCCGCAGCCTGAGGCTCCCAGAATCCCGATACATCCGCCTTCTGCCTGAAATTGTATATGCAGGGAAAAGTTCTTGAGTTTTTTCTCAAAATCCACTTCTAATACGTTCATCTGTACTACCTCCGGCTAAATTTCTGAAATCCATGCGTAACCGCATTCATTCCTGTCACTACCAGAAATGAAATGATCACCAAAATCCACACATACTGATACGCTTCTTCCATATTTCCGGCTGACACCGCGGAATAGACTGCAAGCGGAAGCGTTCTGGTCTCTCCTGCAATATTTCCTGCGATCATGGCGGTTGCTCCAAACTCTCCTAATCCTCTTGCAAATGCAAGGATTCCGCCTGACAAAATTCCGGACATAGCGTTTGGAAACCATACTTTCCAGAAAATGCACCATTCGGACATCCCAAGCGTCCTGCCTGCATAAAGGAGGTTTTCATCTACCTGCTGCAGCGCTCCTCTTGCCGAACGGTACATCAAAGGGAACGAAATCGCCACTGCTGCCAATACTGTTGCCTGCCATGAAAATGCAATCTTTGTTCCGAAAAATTCCAGAAAAAATCTTCCCACCGGGCGTTTTACCCCAAAGATGTACAACAGGAAAAATCCTGCCACAGTAGGCGGCAGGACAAGAGGAAGCGTCAGAATACCGTCACAGACCAGCTGCAGCTTTCTGCTGCGGATACGCTCCACGCCATATGCGGCTGCCAGTCCCAGAAAAAAAGTGATCACAATGGACACAGAAGCCGTTTTCATAGAAACAATGATCGGTGAAATCTCCATGTGCTCTCCTTCCCCAGTTACTCTGCATTCTTCTGAAAACCGTAGGATTCAAATACTTTCAGCGCCTCTTCGGACTGTAAAAACTCTACAAATTTTTCTGCTGCGTCTTTGTGCTTCGATGCGCTTACCACGCCGACCGGATAAATTGCAGGCTCTGCCATACTGTCTTTCGGTGCTTCTGCCACTACTTTCACCTTATCTGTAGTTGCTGCATCTGTCGCATACACGATTCCGGCATCTGCACTGCCCTCTTCTACCCATTTTAAAACTTCTGTAACATTGGTTCCGAGACTTGCCTTTGCAGACACTGCATCCCAGATTCCCAGATTGGCCAGCACTTCTTTCGAATACTGTCCTACCGGAACACTTTCCGGATCTCCGATTGCGATCACATTTGCTTTGGTAATATCCTCAAAGTTCTGCAGATCCAGCGTAGAATCTGCTGCTGTGATCAGTACGATCTGATTCTGAAGAAGATCTACCACAGAGTCCTTCTCCACCAATCCCTGCTCCGTCAGCGCATTCATCTGCTTCGTCGCCGCTGACATAAAGACATCTGCCTCAATCCCCTCTTCGATCTGTATCTGTAATTTCCCCGAACTGTCATAGGTGCCTTTTACGGCAATATTCGGATTTTCCTTTTCAAACATAGGAAGCAGTTCTTCTTCATAAGAATATTCCAGACTCGCTGCAGCAGCCACCAGTAATTCTACCGGTTTTTCCTCCTGCTGTGTTTCTTTTGTCTGTTCTTCTGTTTTTACTTCTCCGCATCCTGCAAGCAGGGAACCTGTCAATGCTGCCAGTGCCAGAATACTCCAGATTTTTCTTCGTTTCATCTCATACCTCCTCGTTTTGTGTTTTTCTTTTATTATACATCAAGTTATTTTCAAAAACAACTTGATGTGTAAATCGTGCAGGCGTTGAATTTCCTGAGAAATCAGCGCCTGCTCATTTCTTCTTTATTTCTTTTTCTTCTCATACGGTGTTCCATGAAGCGGCAGCTTCGTCTGGAACTCACCGGTCAGTTTATAATAGGCTCCCGTGATCGCCGGAGCTGTCGGGATTGATGTGATCTCTCCAATTCCGATTGCGCCGTATCCCGGTTCTACTCCTGTTTTCTCGATGATCATGGACTCAATATGCGGCACCTTATCTGCCCGGAACAGCCCTAATGTTCCAAATCTGGAAATCGGTCTGCCTTCCTTGATCTCATACTGTTCTGTCAGTGCATATCCCATTCCCATGACAACACCGCCCTCAATCTGGCCTTCCACACTGATTGGATTTACGGCTTTCCCCACATCATGGGCTGCCACCATTTTCTGAATCGTTCCATCTTCATTCAAAATACAGACCTGTGTTGCATATCCATATGCCACATGAGAAACCGGATTCGGAACATCACTGCCCATTTTATCCGTCTTTGCAAGATATTCTCCGTAGTATTCCTTTCCTTCCAGTTCCTGAAGTGAATGTGTCTTTAAATCTTCACACAATTTTTCACAGGCCCGTTTTGCCGCTTCTCCTGTGATCAATGTCTGTCTGGAACCGGATGTCGTTCCGGAATCCGGGGAATCGGATGTGTTTGCCGGGCAGTACCTAATCTGTTCCACCGGAATCTGCGCAGTCTGTGACACCACCTGTGTCAGGACTGTTCCAAGTCCCTGACCGATACAGGAAGCTCCCGCATGAATCTGTACCATTTTATTCTGCACCAGCAGACGGCATCTTCCCCAGTCCGGCAGCCCCACGCCTACACCGGCATTTTTCATCGCACAGGCGATTCCTGCATACGGCGCCTGTTCATAAATCTCTTTGACAGCCTCCAGTGTCTCTGCAATTCCTGTAGAGGCATCTGCGATCTGTCCGTTTGGAAGCACCTGTCCGGGCCGCACCGCATTCCGATATCGGATCTCCCATGGAGAGATTCCCACCATCTCCGCCAGCAGATCCAGATTCCGTTCTGCTCCAAAACAGGTCTGTGTCACGCCGAATCCGCGAAATGCTCCAGCCGGCGGATTGTTGGTATACACGGCTTTTCCGTCAATGTCAATGGTCTGGAAATTGTAAGGCCCTGCCGCATGGGTACAGGCTCTTTGCAGAACCGGTCCGCCCAGAGATGCATACGCACCTGTATCCGATACAACTACAGCTTTCATTGCAGTCAGATATCCGTTCTCATCACATGCTGTGGTAATATCCATCCACATCGGATGCCGTTTGGGATGCACGGTGATACTTTCCTGTCTGGACAGCTTTACTTTCACCGGACGCTTTGTCAGGTATGCCACCAGTGCGGCATGATGCTGTACACTGACATCCTCTTTTCCACCGAATCCGCCCCCTACCAGCTTGTTTTCCACAATCACTTTTTCCGGCGGAAGTCCAAGCATCATACTGCATTCATGCTGGGTATCGTAGGTTCCCTGATCCGAAGAATAGATAAATACACCGTCATCAAACGGCATGGCCACTGCACACTCCGGCTCCAAAAAGGCATGTTCCGTCCACGGAGTTTCATAATGTCTGGTCACTTTATATTTCGAGTTGGCGATCACTTCTTCTACATTTCCTCTGACCAGATGCTCATGGGCGAGTACATTTCCATCCGGCTGGATTCCCGGATGAATGCGGGGTGCGTCCTCCTTTAATGCTTCAAACGGATCCAGCACCGGTTGCAGCACTTCGTAATCCACCTTTACCAATGCCTTTGCACGTTCCAGAATCTCCGGTGTCTCTGCTGCGATCAGACAAATGGCATCTCCCAGATAATGTGTCACATGTCCGACCGGGATCATTGTATCCCAGTCCGGTTTCAGATGTCCCACCTTCACAGAACCCGGAATATCATCTGCCGTATATACTCCGATCACACCTTCTAATTCCAATACCTTCTCTGTATGGATCGCCAGCACTTTTGCTCTTGGATATTCGGAGCGCACCGCACTGGCATAGATCATATCATCCAGATACACATCATCCGGATACTGCCCGGTTCCAAGAACTTTCTCCTTTGCATCCACACGCAGGATCGGTGCCCCGACAGAGACCACGCCGCTGTTCTCTTTGGCCGGAAGATCTTCCCGAAACATCTTTGCTGAGAGCAGGATCGCCTCGATGATCTTTTGGTATCCGGTACACCGGCAGATATTATTCCGGATGGCTGCCGCCGCCTCAACACGGCTCGGGTCCGGATTCTGATCCAGAAGCCCCTTGGCGCACATCACCATGCCCGGAATGCAGAATCCGCACTGCACCGCGCCGACCTTTGCAAATGCATATGCATAAACTTCTTTTTCCCGTTCACTCAGCCCTTCCACTGTGACTACAGATTTTCCCTGCAGCTTGGAAAGCATTGGAATACATGCCCTTGTGGCTTTTTCATCCACCAGCACCGTGCAGGTTCCGCACGCGCCCTGGCTGCATCCGTCCTTTACTGAAGTAAGCCTTAAATCATCCCGAAGAAACCGCATCAGCTTCGTATCCTGCTCCACCTCATAATCTTTTCCATTTACATGAACCATCAGCATATGAAAACCTCCTTTGGGGTACTCCCCGTTTTATTCCGTCATGTCTTCTCTCCTGTCAATGTCTTTTAATTCTTCCGGCGCACACTCCACGATCCGGATCTTCTCTTCATATTGCTTCATCAGCTGTCTGCCTCCCGTATCCCCGGTCAGATGCATAAGCTCCTGAAAATACGTGCTTCCCCACAATACCGGATTTCCGCGCATTCCATCATATCCGGCACAGACAATGCTGTTTTTATGAAGGCATCCCTCTTTTAAAATCTTCTGGATTGTAGCAGCCTGGATTCCCGGCTGATCGCAGACCAGAAACAACACACCCTCCAGGTCTGGATTTTGTGAGAGCAGTTCCTGCAGCGCCAAACTGACAGAATGTGAAATTCCCTGTTCCGGCTGTCTGTTCTCTACAATATGGATCCCCAGGCGCTGCGCTTCTTCTGCCAGTGCTTCTCTTGCGGTCACGACCACCCTGGAAAGTCCCGAAAATGCTTCCAGCATCTCAAGTGCATACCGATAAAGCGGGATTCCCTGAAATTTTTCCGACAACTTGTCACTTCCAAACCGTTTTGCTTCCCCTGCTGCCAGAAGTGCCACTCCATAATTTCCATAGATCTGTCCAAACAAAGATACCGCTTCCAGCACACCGCCTCCGACTGCCCTTGCTTTGTCCGAGATCGTACCACAATGCTCTGGTTCGCATCTGGCATCAATGTCTCCGATCTTCAATCCTTCTGTGACCTGTACATCCTTCTGGAGCATTCCGCGGACAATTCCGCTCATCTTTGCATAGACCGGCTGCTTCCCGGTCCTGGCAACAAGCTGGCCTTTTTCTACGGTATCTCCGATTTCTGCCACAGGCTCCATGATTCCATCTGCACTGGCACGGATCAGACGCTCGGTTGTAAAGCCGCCTATATTTCCCGGAACTCCGGTATTTGGGATTGCTTCTTTTTCCCAGATCACACTTCCCAGTGTATGTCCTCTTTTTGTCTCGATGACACAGTGACAGTCTTTTCCTGCGTAAAATCCCGGTCCTACACCGATGACAAACGGCGCGTCCGTGATCCGGGTTCCCAGATTCTTCTTTGCCAGGATTGCATCCACTACTACATCCGGATGAAACGACCTGATAATATCTGCTTCTGGATCCACCAGTACCGGAATCTCTCCTCTTTGTAAGATTCTGTCTGCTTCTGCAGCATCCTTTACCAGCACCCCTTTTAAATCTTCCACCTCTGCCTCGTTTTCGTAAACTGCTCTGGAGAGCGCCACGCTTCGCCGCACGGTCAGCGGAACCGCAATCTCTGTCATCACGATCTGATGTCCTGCATGGTATAAGCGAGAGGCAATTCCTGTTGCCAGATCTCCTGCTCCTTTGATTACAATCTTCATTTTTCTTCCTGCCTTCCTTCTGCTGTCACTGTCACATCTGCAAACCCGCGTTTTTCCAATTCCCGGCAGATTTCCTGCGCAAACTGTCTTCTTCGCCTGGTGTCTGCTTTATTTAAAATCACCTGATACCGCATGGTTTCTTTGACATTCTTTTTCCCGCCGCGGCTTTCAAGTGCCAGCCGCGCGATATCCAATGCTGATATCGGGTCTGTTATCTTCTTCTCCAAAATTTCTGCTGCCAGCCCGGGACGAAAACACGCCTCCCGAAAGGTCTTTCCCACTGCGTCCAGACCGTAAACTGCCAGCACCCGTGTACTTTTTTGATAGATGACCGGCTCCCACGACTCCGGTACTTTACAGGGAAGCCTTCTGGCTCCGTCTGCCTCGATCAAAAACAAATCCGGACCATACTTTCTCACCTCATCCAGAAGCGCTTCTGAAACACCTCTGACCTTTTCCGGATGATCATCCTGTTCTCCAAACCACACCTGATGAGTCTGCCCCCATCTTTGTGCAATGCGCTCTGCATCCGCACCGAGTAAAAACTGCGGTTCTTTTTTCATCCGTGTGGTCGTTGTCACTGCCACATTTTTCTGTCTTTTTTCCATTTCATCCGTAAGCCTGCGGATCGTAGTTGTTTTTCCTCCTGCTCCCACTACAGAGATCACTTCTTTTGCTGTCTCTGTAATCTGCAGTCCATCTAATAGGGACTTCTTGATCTGTAGATTTCCGTTTTCCCATTTCCATATACTTGTCATGTCTGTTTGCTGTCTCTTTCTTTTTTTAGGGCTTCTTCATCAGAAGCCCCTTTCACTTTACCGAAATCCTACAGATCCTGCAACCTTTGATTTTACCGAATCAAATAAGAGTAATCCCTGCACACAGTTTCAATCATGCGTCCCAGTCCATCCGGAAGACCTGCCGGTTTCTCCGGTTCCCAGATAAAGGTCTTTCCAAAGAAGCGCACCTTACAGCGTCGGGTCTCTTGATTCAGAACTGCAAATCCCTGATTCTTGCTGTTTTCCATATCTGCTTCTGTTGCGAAAAGTGTGAATTTATCCAGATATGGAGCGCTGGAATATGGACAGAAACTCTTACAGTTGCCGCACTCATTACACAGATAATCTACATGGATGATCTGGTGTTTTTCCATCCCCGGTACCTGAATGGCAATGTTTGCACGGTTTGGACAGACTTCTACGCAGTTTTCACAGATTGTCGAGCATCCCAGGCATCTGCCTGCCTCTTTTGTCTCTTTCTGTTCCTCTTTTAATACCCCTCTCTTGGCATAGACCTTTTCTTCCTCTGCCAGTTTATCAAAATCACGCGCCAACACTTCTCCTGCAATTGCCTCAGCCACTTTTCGTCCGTCCCGGATCGCCTCTACAACTGTTGCCGGTCCATACAGACCATCGCCTGCTGCATAGACATTGTCATCACTGGTTTTTAATGTCTTTTCATCGACATATAATCTTCCCTTTTCCGATACTGCCAGACCGTTTGCCTGATACCAGTCTGTCGGCACTTTTTCTCCAACTGCAGCGATCACCGTATCTGCCGGAACCCAAACTGTCTCCCCGGTTTCTGTCACTCCTCTTCTGCCCGATACATCATAATCGGAAAGCTGCATCACTTTGCAGAGAAGCTGGCCGTTTTCCAGTTTTACAGGAGACAATAACTCTTTGAATTCCACTCCATCTTCCAGGGCCATCACCAGTTCTTCTTCATCCGCCGGCATATACCGTCTCGTTCTTCTGTAAATCAGATAAACATGCTCCACGCCTGCGTTTCGTTTTGCCGCTCTTGCAGTATCCATGGCTGTGTTTCCGCCTCCGATAACAACCACATATTTTCCAAGTGAAACATTACCGTCTGTCTGTTTAAATTCTGCCAGAAATTCCAGTGCATTTTTCGGCATTCCGCTTTCCAGCTTTAAGCTTCCCTGAACCGGAGCTCCCACTGCCAGTACGATTTTTGTATATCCCTGCTTTTTCAGTTCTTCCAAAGATTCCACCTTTGTATTACAGCGGATGTCCACCTGCATCTTTCTTAAGATTTCCGCATCTTTTTCAATGGCATCCTCCGAAATACGAAATGGCGGGATCACATGACGTACTACGCCTCCTAAAGATTCTTTTGCCTCAAATAGCGTAACTTCCATACCGCCTTTTCTGAGGAAGTATGCAGCTGCCATTCCTGCCGGACCGCCTCCGATGACTGCCGCTTTTCCTGCCTTTGTCACTGCCGGCACCGGAAGTTTTTCAAGCAGCGCCTCATATCCATTTTCTGCCGCTTTTAATTTCATCTCCCGGATATGAACGGGTGTCTCATAAAAGTTTCTGGTACATTTGCTCATACAGTTATGCGCACAGATCGTTCCTGTGATAAACGGAAGCGGGTTCTTCTCTGTGATCACTTCCATTGCTTCCTCATACTTTTCTTCTCCCACAAGCTGCAGATACGTTGTGATATCCTGATAGATCGGGCATCCCTCTTTACACGGCGCCACGAAACAATCCATGAGCGGAACTTCTTTTTTCATCTTTCTTGACGGCAAAGGCTTCATTGCCTTCACATGATGCGGGTCTTTCACCGCCTCTTTTGCAAGTTTTCCTGCAGCTTCTACGTCAATCTTCTCAAACGGAGCATTCTCCTTGTCCAGAAGCTTTGCCATCTGCGTCAGTCTCTGATAACCGCCCGGTTTCAAAAGAGTCGTTGCCACAGTAACTGGCCAGATGCCTGCATCCACAATTCTTTCTATATTATAGTAATCCGCTCCTCCGGAATAGGAAATACGAAGCCTTCCGTCAAATTCTTTTGCCAGTTTTGCTGCCAGTGAAATGGACAACGGATACAAGGATTTTCCTGACATATACATCTCTTCGCTTGGAAGCTCATTCTGTTTCACATCCACAGGGAACGTATTGGTGATCTTCACACCAAACTCCAGATTTCTCTCTTTCGCCGTATTCATCAGGCGTGTCAGCATCGGAACTGCATCTTCATACTGCAGGTCATCCTTAAAGTGGAAGTCTCCAAACTGTATGTAATCATATCCCATCTCATCCATGGTCTTTCTCGCAAACTCATATCCAAGCAGTGTCGGATTGCATTTTACAAAGGTATGGAATCCTTTTTCCGTAAGCAGATACATGGCGATCCGTTCAATCTCCTGCGGAGGACATCCATGCAGTGTGGAAAGTGTCACGGAATTGCAGATTTCCGGCGGGATCTGCTCGATATCTTCTGTTGTCACATGCTCAAACCAATCCGCATGCTCCAGTAAATATGCCTTGCAGTGCTTGAAAATTTCTGTATCTTCTGCGTGTTTCATGGAATTCAGGAAGGTATCCACCTTCGGGGACTGGATGCCTGCCAGATCATATCCCACACTGACATTAAACTGAAATCCATTCATATCTCCAAGTCCAAACTCTCTGGCGATCACTTTCAATAAGAACCAGGCTTTGATATACTCTTCCATTGCCTGCGGTACTGTCAGCTCTGTGGACCACTCGCAGTTATATCCTTCATCATCCGCCTTGATACACGGACGGTTGATGCATGCCGCCAGCTCTTCTCCATCCATGATCTGTACGGTCTTCAATTCAAAGAAACGACTGCCGGCATAGTAGGCTGCCACAATATTCTGTGTCATCTGCGTATGCGGACCGGCTGCCGGTCCAATCGGCGTCTCCAGAGTACGCCCGAACATCATCCGGTTATGTGTTCCATCTGCCCGGTACGCATGATGCTGTCCGAACACGGTTCCTCTTTTTTTCTTTTCCTGTAATACCCAGTCTACCAACTGTTCAAATGACATCGGTGTCATAACTTCACTCATCCTCATGCCCTCCCTATGCGTTGATCCTCTCAGCCAGCTCTTTTGCCGCCTGTCTGCAGTCTGCCATCACTTTTGCTTCATCTATAAATACAAGTTCTCTGTCTTTCATCAATACTTTTCCATTCGCCACTGTAGTTACTACCTGTTTTCCAGTCATACCGAATAAAATGTGGCTGTTTGTATTGTCCCCGTTCATCGGTGTCAGCGGATCATAATCCACAACAATCACATCTGCTGCAGCTCCTTCTTTCAATACACCAAGCTTCTGCGGGAAATAACGCTCTGCAATTTTGACATTTCCGTCAAAAAGCATCTGCGGAACCTCTCCCCATGCGGCATTCGGATCACACAGATGATGCTTGTGCAGTACGTTTGCCACTTTGTAAGACTCTGTCATATCATGAGTATATCCGTCTGTTCCAAGTCCGGTCAGGATCCCTCTGTGCACCAGTTCCATCGTCGGCGGACATCCGCAGGCATTGCCCATGTTGGATTCCGGATTGTGTACCACCATTGTGTTCGTCTCTTTGATCAGATCCATCTCATGACCGTTGATATAAATGCAATGTCCAAGCAGTGTCTTTTCTCCCAGGATTCCCCAGTCCATCAGACGATCCACGATCCGCTTCCCATAATGTTTCAGACAATGATGCAGATCTTCGATCCCTTCTGCCACATGGATATGATATCCCACGCCGTCTGGCTTGTTCGCTGCAGCCAGCTCCATCGTCTCATCAGAAATCGTAAACTGTGCATGCATTCCCATCATGCCCGCGATCATGCCGGTATCCTCTTTTTGTGCATGACGGATAAACTCTGCATTTTCCATAACGGAATCTCTTGCCTTATCCTTCCCGTCACGATCCGAGATCTCATAGCATAAACAGGAGCGGACTCCGGTTTCTTTCGCAGCCCTTTCAATCTCATATAAAGAACCACGGATGGAACCAAAGCTTGCATGATGGTCAAATACCGTTGTCACACCATTTTTGATCGAATCAATATATGTAGCCATGGCGCTTAAATATGTATCATGCAAGGTCAGATTGCAGTCAATCGTCCACCACATCCCATCCAGAATATCTAAAAATCCTTTTGGGTCATATCCTTTGACGGACAGTCCTCTTGCGAATGCACTGTAAATATGTTCGTGTGCATTGATAAAGGCCGGCATGATCACCTTGCCCTTTGCATCCAAAAACTCCGCATCCGGATACGCCGCCTTCACTTCCGAAAGCGTACCAGCCTTCACGATTTTTGTCCCGTCAATCACCACTGCCCCGCATTCCAGATATGGATTGTCCGCATCTCTTGTGATCATCCTGCCGTTTCCTAAAATAAGCATATAAACCTCTCCTTTTCTTTTTGAAAGTCTTCTATTTTTGTGCATATCTTCCAGAACCGCTTTTGCTGTTTATAGAATACCATCAAAACTGCACAAATGCAACACGATTCTAAAACTTTTTTAGGTATTCTAAAACTTTTTTAGAAAAACTATTGATTTTATGGATTTTTATGATATTATGAGTTTAGAAGCAGTTGTTTTTGACATATTTTACCAATGTTTTTCACAAAGGGAGGGATGACTATGGATCATACACTCAAGCTTCTAAAGCAAATGGCGCATGGTATTGCAAAACAGTTCGGAACTTCCTGTGAAGTTGTCATTCATGATCTGAACAAGGATCTGGAGACCTCCATCGTCCACATTGAAAACGGACAGGTGACAAACCGCAAGTCCGGAGACGGACCTTCCGGGATCGTACTGGAGACCTTGCACAAAAACGCTGCCAAAGTACAAGATAAGCTTTCTTATCTCACACGCACGGAGGACGGCCGGATTTTGAAATCCAGTACCCTTTACATACGGGATGCCGATGAAAAGATTTCTTATATCTTTTCCATCAACTATGACATCACAGCACTTCTTACGATAGACAGTGCACTGGGGTCGCTTCTTCACACCGAACCGGAAACAGATACTTACACAGTCAGCAAGCCGCACTCGCCGCAGACGATCACACGCAATGTAGAAGAGCTGTTAAACGATCTGATGCAGCAGGGCGTGGCACTGGTCGGAAAACCGGTGGCTTTAATGACCAAGGAAGATAAGATCCAGGTGGTCCGCTATCTGAATGATGCCGGTGCGTTTCTGATCACAAAATCAGGAGATAAGGTCGCAAATCTTCTCAATATTTCTAAATTTACACTTTACAGTTATATGGATGCAGGAAAATAGCAGATCATAAGGAGGTTTTACACATGGAGACAATCAAATGGACAGTCAATCATATGCCGAAGACCGAGGATGCCAACCTTCCGGTCATGGCACTTTCCGAGGTGGAAAAAGCCCGCACGTTCCACGAAAGTTTTCCGCAATACAGTGTCACACCACTCGTAAAACTGAACCACATGGCCGAAAAATTAGGACTTGGTTCACTTTACATCAAGGATGAGTCTTATCGCTTCGGACTCAATGCATTTAAGGTACTGGGAGGCTCTTTTGCCATGGCACGCTACATTGCACAGCAGACCGGCAAAGATGTCAGTGAACTTCCATATCAGGTACTGACTTCCGAAGCTTTAAAAAAAGAATTCGGGCAGGCTACTTTCTTTACTGCAACAGATGGAAATCACGGACGCGGAGTTGCCTGGGCTGCCAACAAGCTCGGACAAAAGGCAGTTGTCCTGATGCCTAAAGGAAGTACACAGACACGGTTAAACAACATCCGAAAAGAAGGCGCCACTGCTACGATCGAAGAATGCAACTACGATGAATGCGTGCGCATGGCTGCCGATATGGCTGCCAGAACTGAACATGGTATCATCGTGCAGGATACTGCGTGGGACGGCTATGAAGAAATTCCGGCATGGATCATGCAGGGATATGGAACCATGGTCATGGAAGCCGACGCTCAACTTCATGAAGACGGCTGCGAAGCCCCGACTCATGTATTTATCCAGGCTGGTGTCGGATCCCTTGCCGGTGCTGTTCAGGGATATTTTGCGAACCGCTATCCCAAGACCCCGCCGAAAGTGGTCGTTGTGGAAGCCGAATCTGCTGCCTGTCTTTACAAAGGAGCTGTTGCCGGAGACGGAGCGATCCGTATCGTGGACGGTGATATGCCGACCATCATGGCAGGTCTTGCCTGCGGCGAACCGAACACCATTTCCTGGGATATCTTAAAGAATCATGTGGATACCTTTGTTGCTGCACCGGACTGGGTCGCTGCAAAAGGAATGCGGATGCTCGCCGCACCGATCAAGGGAGATACGCCGGTCACTTCCGGAGAATCCGGAGCCGCACCGTTTGGAACGCTCGCCTGCATCATGTGCATGGACGAATATCAGGAATTAAGAGAACACCTGGGCCTGAATAAAACTTCCCGGGTACTGCTTTTCTCCACCGAAGGAGATACCGATCCTACACGTTACGAATCCATCGTATGGGACGGCAATGACCGTTAGATCAGGAAACCATTTCATTCATTATGTTTATCAAGGAGGATTTTAAAATGGATTTCAACAAAATCAAAGAAGCTGCACAAAACTATGAAACGGATATGACAAAATTTCTCAGAGAGATCGTAAAATTCCCGGGTGAGAGCTGTGGGGAAAAGGATCACATTGAACGAATCGCCGAAGAGATGCGGAAACTGGATTTTGATAAAGTCGAGATCGATCCGCAGGGAAATGTACTCGGATATATGGGAACTGGAGAGACACTCATCGGATTTGATGCACATATTGACACCGTTGGTATCGGAAACCGTGACAACTGGGAATTCGATCCATATGAAGGATTCGAATCTGACACAGAGATCGGAGGACGTGGTACTTCTGATCAGCTCGGAGGTATCGTCTCTGCAGTTTACGGTGCAAGGATCATGAAAGATCTGGGACTTTTAAGTGACAAATATACAGTCCTTGTCACCGGAACCGTACAGGAAGAAGACTGCGACGGCCTCTGCTGGCAATACATCATCAACGAAGATAAAGTCCGTCCGGAATTTGTGGTATCCACAGAACCGACTGACGGCGGGATCTACCGCGGACAGCGAGGACGTATGGAGATCCGTGTAGACGTCAAAGGCGTATCCTGTCACGGCTCTGCACCGGAGCGTGGAGACAATGCAATCTACAAGATGGCTGATATCCTGCAGGATGTCCGTGCACTGAACGAAAACGATGCCGAAGAGACAACTGAAATCAAAGGACTCGTAAAAATGCTGGATGAAACATATAATCCGGAATGGGAAGAAGCAAGATTCTTAGGACGGGGTACCATCACAACTTCTGAGATTTTCTTCACTTCTCCAAGCCGCTGTGCGGTTGCAGACTCCTGCTCTGTTTCTCTGGATCGCCGTATGACTGCCGGAGAGACATGGGAAAGCTGTCTGGATGAGATCCGTGCACTTCCAAGCGTACAGAAATATGGGGAGGATGTAACGGTTTCCATGTACAACTATGACAGACCATCCTATACCGGACTGGTATATCCGATCGAATGCTACTTCCCGACCTGGGTCATTCCAAAAGACCACAAAGTCACAAAAGCTCTGGAAGAAGCCTACAAGGGACTTTACGGAGAAGAAAGGATTGGAACACCAGAGACTGCTAAGATGAGAAAAGCCCGCCCACTGACTGACAAATGGACGTTCTCTACAAACGGCGTTTCCATCATGGGACGAAACGGCATTCCTTGTATCGGATTTGGGCCTGGAGCAGAAGCACAGGCTCATGCACCAAATGAAAAGACCTGGAAGGCAGACCTGGTCGTATGTGCCGCTGTTTACGCTGCACTGCCGACTTTATATTGTAAATAAATTTTCAAAACAGCAAAAAACACAACAGGCACAGCCTGAGTATATGGAGGAATCACACTATGAAAACATTACAGGATTACATCGATAAACTGAACGCACTCAACTTCAAAGACATGTACAACTCTGACTTTTTCCTGACCTGGGAAAAAACAGACGACGAACTGGAAGCAGTATTTACACTGGCAGACGCACTCCGTTTTATGAGAGAAAACAACATCTCCACAAAAGTATTTGAAAGCGGACTCGGAATCTCTTTATTCCGTGACAATTCCACACGTACCCGCTTCTCATTTGCTTCCGCATGTAACCTGCTCGGTCTTGAGGTGCAGGATCTGGATGAAGGAAAATCGCAGATTGCGCATGGTGAGACAGTTCGTGAGACAGCCAACATGATTTCTTTCATGGCAGATGTCATCGGAATCCGTGACGATATGTACATCGGAAAAGGAAATGCCTACATGCACGAAGTCGTAGATGCTGTGACAGAAGGACACAAAGACGGGATTCTTCAGCAGAAACCAACGCTTGTCAACCTGCAGTGCGATATCGACCATCCGACACAGGCAATGGCCGATATGCTGCACATCATCCATGAATTCGGCGGTGTGGAGAATCTGAAAGGAAAGAAGATCGCCATGTCCTGGGCATACTCTCCTTCCTACGGAAAACCGCTCTCTGTTCCACAGGGTGTGATCGGACTGATGACACGTTTTGGAATGGACGTTGTACTGGCACATCCGGAAGGATATGAAGTCTTCCCGGAAGTGGAAGCTGTTGCTGCCGAAAATGCAAAAAAATCCGGCGGTTCTTTCACAAAGACCAACAATATGGCAGAAGCTTTCAAAGATGCCGACATCGTTTATCCAAAGAGCTGGGCGCCGTTTGCTGCCATGGAAAAACGTACTGAATTATATGGAAACGGTGACTTTGCGGGAATCGATGCTCTGGAAAAAGAACTTCTGGAACAGAACGCACAGCACAAAGACTGGGCTTGTACAGAAGAACTGATGAAGACGACCAAAGACGGTAACGCGCTCTACCTGCACTGTCTGCCTGCAGATATCACAGGTGTCAGCTGCGAATCCGGTGAAGTCGATGCCAGCGTATTCGACCGCTACAGAACACCACTTTATAAAGAAGCCAGCTACAAACCGTATATTATCGCAGCCATGATCTTTCTTGCAAAATTTGCAGATCCTGCTGATATCTTAAAGAAGCTGGAAGAGAAATCCACACCTAGAGTTTTTGAGTAAAACCTGTTATACTAGAACACGATGCGAAATGGATTATATTCAAGGAGGGACTAAGCTATGCTAAAATATGTAGAAACCAAAAATGCACCGGCAGCAATCGGACCTTATTCTCAGGGAATCATCTGTAACGGAATTGCGTTTTTCTCCGGTCAGATCCCGCTCTCTCCGATAACAGGAGAAGTGGTCGGAACCACGATCGAAGAACAAACAGAACAGGTGATGTTAAACATCAAAGCGCTTCTTGAAAGCCAGAATGCGGATTTTACAGATGTGGTAAAAACAACCTGTTTCCTTGCAGACATGGGTGATTTTGCTGCATTCAATGAAATCTATGCAAAATATTTTACAGGAAAACCGGCACGCTCCTGCGTTGCTGTAAAAGATCTTCCAAAAGGAGTTTTATGTGAGGTAGAAACAATCGCATCAGTCGGGGAGGAATAAAAATGGCAAGAAAAAAACGAATTGTCATTGCCCTGGGCGGAAACGCCCTGGGCAACACCCTTCCGGAGCAGATGGCCGCTGTCAAGATCACAGCCCGCGCCATCGTCGATCTGATCGAGGAAGGATGTGAAGTTGTTGTCGCACACGGAAACGGCCCTCAGGTCGGTATGGTCAACAACGCAATGCTCGCTCTGACTCACGAAGACGCACAGCAGCCCAATACCCCTCTATCTGTCTGTGTTGCCATGAGCCAGGCTTATATCGGTTATGATCTTCAGAATGCTTTAAGAGAAGAGCTTCTGAATCGCAATATTACAGATATTCCTGTTGCAACCATGATCACACAAGTACGGGTTGATGAACATGATCCTGCTTTTGCCTGTCCGTCCAAACCGATCGGACGTTTTCTTACAGAAGAACAGGCAGAAGAAATGTCGCAGAAATATGACTACATTATGAAAGAAGATGCCGGAAGAGGTTACCGCCGTGTGGTAGCTTCTCCAAAACCACAGGAGATCATTGAAATCGGCACAATCCGGACGATGGTGGACTCCGGTGACCTTGTCATTGCCTGTGGCGGTGGAGGAATTCCGGTCATTCGTCAGGGCAATCATCTAAAAGGTGCCAGTGCAGTCATAGACAAAGATTTTGCCAGTGCGCTTCTCGCAAAAGAACTGGATGCAGATGTTCTGATCATCCTCACTGCTATAGAAAAAGCAGCCATTCATTTCGGGACACCAGAACAGACATGGCTGGATGATATCACAGTAGCTGAAGCAAAACAGTATATTGCAGAAGGTCATTTTGCTCCCGGCTCCATGCTTCCGAAGATGCAGGCGGCCGTAGAATTTGCAGAATCTGCACCCGGAAGGCAATCTTTGATCACATTACTAGAAAAAGCCAGAGAAGGAATTCAGGGGCTTACAGGAACCCGGATTCATCTCGAATAAAGGGGGACACCTTATTTATGAAACATCAGACAACCCGCTCTACCATTTTTGAACTAAGCGGAGTGCCTGCCCTTAATCAGGCATTTCCACTTGCACTGCAGCATGTTGTCGCAATGATCGTCGGCTGTGTAACGCCTGCTATCATTGTATCCGGTGTAGCCGGACTTTCGGAAGCTGACTCTGTTATTTTAATTCAGGCTGCCTTGGTCACTTCCGCACTTGCCACATTGTTACAACTGTTTCCATTTATCAAGACCCGGTATCTTACAATCGGATCCGGCCTTCCGGTCATCATGGGCATCAGCTTTGCCTATGTTCCGAGTATGCAGTCCATTGCCGAAGAGTATGATGTTGCCACCATTTTAGGTGCTATGATCGCAGGTGGTATCGTGGCTGTTTTTGTGGGACTTTTTATCCGGAAGATCCGCAAATTTTTCCCGCCTCTGATCACTGGAACCGTTGTATTTACAATTGGACTTTCTCTTTATCCAACTGCCATTAACTATATGGCCGGAGGGGTAGGCAGCAAAGATTATGGTTCCTGGCAAAATTGGCTGGTCGCTATTTTGACATTGACTATTGTAACGGTATTGAATCATTTTGGAAAAGGAATCTGGAAACTGGCATCCATTCTGATCGGTATCATCGGTGGATATATCATTGCACTGTTCTTCGGAATGGTAGACTTTTCTCCTATCCATGATGCTGCCCTCTTCCAGGTGCCAAGCCCGCTTCATTTCGGAATTCGCTTCGAACCTTCCGCCTGTGTCGCAATCGGTCTTCTGTTTGCAATCAACTCCATTCAGGCAATTGGCGACTTTTCCGCCACAACCAGCGGAGGAATGAATCGTATGCCAACAGATCAGGAACTGCAGGGAGGAATCGTAGGATATGGAATCTCCAATATTCTGTTTTCTCTCCTTGGCGGACTCCCGACTGCTACATACAGCCAGAACGTGGGGATCGTTGCAACGACAAAAGTTATCAACCGCTGTGTACTCGGCGGTGCGGCATTGATTCTGTTGATAGCCGGAGTGATTCCGAAATTCTCGTCTCTTTTAACGACAATTCCGTATTGTGTACTCGGCGGTGCCACAGTGTCTGTTTTCGCATCCATCGCCATGACCGGAATGAAACTGATCACATCACAGAATATGACGTTTCGCAATACTTCCATCGTGGGACTTGCGGCAGCACTGGGAATGGGAATCTCACAGGCAAGTGATTCTCTTGCCAGCTTCCCGGACTGGTTTGTCATGATTTTCGGAAAATCACCGGTTGTTGTGGCTACTCTTATGGCAGTTCTGTTAAATATCATTCTGCCAAGAGACAAAGAAGATTCCAATTGACCTTTTATGTATATTGAATACTCTTTCTTATATGCAAAAATGTTCCTGCAGGATTTCCTGCCAGGAACATTTTTGTAATTATAACTCCCAAAATGTAATTTCTGCATCCAAAGCTTGAATTTGTACTTCATATTCCTTTGGATAATATCTTGTAGAAAAAACAGCTTCTCCATCATTGATAAACACTTCCACTGAAGAGACGTCTGCCAGAATCCTGACATTTTTTATTTCACTGACTTCCCAAAAACGGATACTTCTTCCCGCTGAAACAGAAGCCTTGTCCTGACTCGTAAACTTCATCTCGAACCTTCCGTTTTCATATTCCAGGATCAGTTCGTTTGCCAGAACTGCCCGAAACTGATTCGCTGCAATGTTCTCCACTTCCACTTCAAATGTTTTCTTTCCCTTTTTCTCCAGAGTAGATTTTGTCCGCATTTTTCCTTTTCTCAGATGGTTCAGCTCTCGAATTGGCTGCTGAAGGACCTTTCCTTCTTTTACCGATACTTCTCTTGGAAACGTAAAACAATGCTGCCATCCATCCTCCAGTGTCAGATTCGTATATTCTTCACAATCCGGCATTCCCATCCAACTGATGTGAATCCGTCGTCCATCCTCACTCTCAAAGCTCTGCGGTGCATAATAATCAAATCCATAATCCCAAAGTTCATAATCCGACAGCTTATATTGGGAAAGGAGATCCCCTTCTATCCGGAAATAACCTGACTGATAAACGTTGCGTGTATCCCAGATCCCACCGTCAAGTCCCTGTACTGAAACCGATAAAATTTTTCCGTCATCCACTGTAAAGTAATCCGGGCATTCCCACATATATCCGAATCGCTCTTCTGTTTTCACATCATTTCTATAAGTCCAGTGCAGCTGATCCTCTGACTCAAATATCAGAACCTTTCCTTCATCTGACTGTGTTCTTGCCCCTTGTACCATATAATACATACCGTTTTCTTTCCAGACTTTCGGATCTCTTACATGACAGGTCAGATCGTTTGGATAGTCACTGTTTCTCATCAATTCCTGCTTTCTTCCAAACTGCTTTCCATCTTCACTGACAACCAGAACCGTATTGGCTTCCCGTCCGGTTCGGATATAATCAAATGCTCCATCCTCCAGCTTTACATTTCCGGTATAATACAGATACAATTTTCCATCTTCCACAAATGCGGATCCGGAATACACTCCATGACAATCAAACGGCTGATCCGGGAACAGACCGACGCCTTCATAATTCCATGTGATCATATCCGCACTGGTATAATGTCCCCACATTTTTAAACCACCATTGGCGTTGAACGGGGAATATTGAAAAAATGCATGATAAACGCCGTGAAACTGGCACAGTCCATTGGGATCATTGAGCCATCCTGTCGGTGGCATCAAATGCAGCTTCTGACGGAAGCAATCTTTTCCGTCTGCTTTTGCTTCTACGATTTTTACCAGATCTGCAAGATCTCTTGTCAATGCATTCATCTGTTTTCTCTCCTCATTTTCCTATTGCTTATGCCTTACTAAATCTTTTCATTTTTGAAAGTCCCATAGTCAACACAAATCCAACAATCAGTGAAATTGCAATTCCAATCATGTAATTAAGCATTCCTCCTGATTTAATACATACAAACCCTATAATACCTGCTGCTCCTGGAGAAATATTCAGTACATTTGTCAAAGTCACATAAGCACATCCCACTGCTGAACCAACCATTGCTGCATAGAATGGATATTTCATTTTCAAATTCACCCCAAACATTGCCGGCTCTGTAATTCCAAGTAATGCAGAAATACCGGATGACACTGCAATACTCTTCATTTTTTTATCCTTTGTGCATAATACAGCGGCAAGTGTTGCTCCACCTTGAGCCACATTATTACACGCTGCAATTGCAAATAAGAACGAACCGCCTGCTGCAATCAGCTGTATATCAACCGGCAGCAGACTGTGATGCATTCCTGTCATTGTCATCGGTGCATAAATAAATCCAAAAATAAATCCACCAACTGCCCCCAAACTATCATGCAACCAAAGAACACCATTTGTAATCCAGTCTCCTGCCGTCCTCATAACACCACCTACCACAGTAAATGTCAAAAATGCAGTTATCAGGATAGAAAGCGCAGGTGTCAACAGATTATCTAAATATTCTGGAATTGTCTTGTGCAATTTTTTCTCAAGAAAAGCAAGAATTGCTGCTGCTGCGAGCACTGGAAGCACCGTTCCCTGGTATCCTACCTTTTCAATTGTCAATGCACCAATCTCCCATACTGGAACTGTATTCTCCGTAATCGCAGAACCATAGGCATACGCATTCAACAGATCTCCTGAAACCATGATCATTCCCATAACAGCTCCCAGGTATGGATTTCCGCCAAACATTTTCGTTGCAGAAAATCCTACAAGAATTGGTAAAAACGCATATGCAGCACTGGCAAATGTATTAATCATAGCTGCTGCATCTGCAATTTGAGGATACATATCCACCAACGATTTTCCTGCTGCAAATAACCCTTGTGCTGTCAATACATTGTTCAATCCCATTAGAAGTCCACTTGCCACAAGCGCCGGAATAATCGGAACAAACACATCTGCCAACATTTTTACTAAACGCTGTAGTGGATTCATCTTCTGATCTGCTGCCTGCTTCACTTCTTTTTTAGAGCTTTCTTGTAATTCTGCATACTGAATAAAATACTTGTATACTTCGTCAACCGTTCCGCTCCCGATAATAATCTGAAATTGTCCTCCAGTTGCAAACTGTCCTTTGACTAGCTCTGTATTTAAAATTCCATCTACATCTGCCAGTTTTTCATCCTTCAACACCAGACGGAGCCTTGTCGCACAGTGTGCTGCACTGATCACATTCTCTTTTCCACCAATCAGGCGCAAAATCTCTTTCGCCGCATTTTGGTAACTTTGCTCTTTTCCCATTTTTCTCTTCCTCCATTTCTCATAAGTAGTTCCTTGTCTTTACATCTTTTCAAATATAATCATTGTGGCTGAAAAATCCTGCCGAACTCTTGGAATCGTGATTCCTGCATACATCAGTTCATCCCCTCCAAACACCTCCCCTGTTTCCACATTTTTGTATTCTGCCTTTGGATCCAACCCCCTGAGACGTAATGTTGGAATCCTATATGCAGATCTTGCCAGAATCTGAACATGACTAAAAACAATCTGTTTCCCATCTTCTGAAACAAAATTCCATGCAGACTGATTTTCAGAAAACGGATCTGCCAGTCTGTAATAAGCCCCAAACTGAACTGTCCTGCGGATTCTCTTGTATTGTGCAATTTGTTTTTTTATCAGCTCCATTTCATCCTGAGAAAGTTTTTGTAAATCAAGCTCATACCCCAGATTTCCAGCAGCTGCAACAATATAACGTGTTTCCAGAGATGTCGTTCTGCCAACCTGATGATTCGGCACAGCCGAAACATGGGCTCCCATGCTGACTGTCGGAAATAGCATACTTGTTCCATGCTGAATTTTTAATCTGCACACAGCATCTGTATTATCACTTGTCCATGTCTGCGGCATATAATAAAGCATTCCTGCATCAAATCTTCCTCCTCCGCTGGAGCAACTCTCAAAAAGCACATCTGGAAACATCTCTGTGAGATATTCCAAAATCGAATACAATCCCAAAACATATCGATGTGATAATTCTCCCTGATTTTCTCGATTCAGAAAAGCACTTCCAAGATCTGTCAAATGCCGGTTCATATCCCATTTTACATAAGTAATATTTCCATTCTTCAAAATTTTGCTTAACGCCTCAATCAGATATTCACGCACTTCTGGATTTGCAAGATCCAGAACAAGCTGATTCCGACTTCGAATCGGTCGATAGCGCTTACTTCGGATCACCCAATCCGGATGCTTTTTATACAGCTCACTTTCTGGAGAAATCATCTCCGGCTCAAACCATATTCCAAATTCTACTCCTTTTTCCCTGACTTTTTCAGCCAGTTTCTGAAGACCTTCAGGAAATTTCTCTTGATCTTCTATCCAATCTCCCAAGGATGTTGTATCGCTATTTCTTCCTCGAAACCATCCATCATCCATAACAAGAAGCTCTATTCCTGCTTCTACAGCCGTATCTGCAAGCTCCAGCATTTTTTCTTCACTGATTGCAAAATACATTCCTTCCCAGCTGTTTAAAAGAACCGGCCTTTCCTTTTCTCTGAATTTTCCCCGACACACACGTTTTCGATATAGCCGATGAAAAATTGCCGACATTCCTCCCAAGCCTTCTGTTGAATACACCAACACTGTTTCTGGCGTGTCAAACTGCTCTCCTGGTTTTAAATTCCAACAGAACTGAAATGGGTTGATTCCCAACTGAACTCTAGTTGTTCCATACTGTCCGCATTGCACACATCCCCAGAAATTGCCACTGTATATCAGATTTGCTCCGAATACCTCCCCCTGCTCCTCTGTTGTCTCTTTTCTCATAATTCCTAAAAATGGCGTTGCTTGAGGACTGCTTGTTCCCCTGCTGCTTTCAACAACAATTGAGTCTCCTAGGAGATGTCTCCTGTACACGTTTTTCTCTTCTGTATGCGCTCCCCCCCAGGGTCAAAATATCATAATCCTGTTCCCCCAGATCTAGGCTCATACTCAGCAATCTGTGAATTTTGACTATATCCTCACTCTCATTTTTTATCGAAACAAATCTTGTAAGAACCGCATCCTCGTAAATTGTATAATACAGAGAAAGCCGCAAACCACGTACTTCATCCTTCATCCAGATTTCCAGTGTCATCGCCTCTTTGTCAGACTCCACATAAACATGGGGAAGTTTCTCCGGACTTAACTTCCCTGCACTAATCTGGTATCCTGCGTAATGGAATCTTGTATTTCTGTCTCCATCCTGAAATTCTAACTCCATTGCCGGACTTCGAAAATCTCCCTGACCAAAATCTGGATATTCCCCCGGCATCGTATCCAGAGAGAACGTCCGATCTGTCTCGTCCGGGTTTGCACAAAATCCCCGGTCATAATAGTACATTTTCGCAGCTTCGTTCCATCTGCGAATTCTCTTTCCGAAATAGCAGTGTGATAAATAACAGTTCTTTTCTATTTTCATTACATAACTGATCTTTTCATTGTACAAATGGAATGATTTATATTCCTCATCATACACTATATTCATTCTCTGCTTTCTCCTTCTTCTATTTCTTCTGTAATGCTGACACTCTTGTCACTATATACAGCACAAACATTGTGCATTTCCACCTTCTCTGGGAGTCGATAAATTACCGCTTCATACGGACGCAACAAATGCAGTTCTTCTAACTGTGGTGTGTCCGTATAATTACTCAGTAACACACTTCCTATTTGTGTACTGGCAATTTCCCGCTCTTTTTCATGAAAATTACACAGAATCAGCCATTGTTCTTTCCCCAGGGTTCTGGTATAAATATAAAGATCCTCATCTTCCGGAAGAAGCAGATGGTATTCCCCATATACCATAATTTCATGTTTTTTTCTTAACTGAATCAGTTTTTGATAATGGGAAAAAACAGAATCTTCTCTGGCTGTTTCATCCTCAGCATTGATTTCCTTATAGTTCGGATTAATCTGATACCACGGCGTACCCGTTGTAAAGCCAGCATTTTCTTCTGCATTCCACTGCATCGGAGTTCTGGCATTATCTCTTGCTTTTTTGCGGATCGCATGTATGGTTTCTTCTGCTGAAAATCCTGCCCGAAGTCTTTCTTTATAGATGTTCTGTGTCTCAATATCCGGAAAATTTTCAATTGCAGTGAATGGAACATTTGTCATTCCAAGCTCTTCTCCTTGATAAATATAAGGTGTTCCTTTCATTCCGTGAAGAAGCGTTGCTAGCATTTTTGCAGAAAGCTCTCGGTATTTTCCATCGTTTCCCCAACGTGAAACAATACGTGGCAAGTCGTGATTACTCCAAAAAAGACTATTCCATCCACATCCATCCAGCTCATATTGCCATTTGCTAAAAACCGCTTTTAATTCCCTTAAATCAAGTTCTTTTAAATCCCAGCGCTGACCACCTTTTTGCTTGTCCAACTGGATTTGTTCAAACTGAAAGATCATATTCAGCTCTTTTCGTTCTGGCGCAGTATACAGTCTTGCAATTTCCGGAGTTGCACCCCAACATTCTCCAACTGTCATCGCATCTGTTTTTCCAAATGTATTCTCATTCATCTCTCTTAAATATTCATGAAGCCTTGGTCCATTTTCCTTTATTTTTTCATCTGGAATCTTTCCTATCAGATCAATGACATCCATACGAAATCCAGCAATTCCAAGCTCCAGCCAGTAATTCATCATTCGATAAATTTCTTTTCTGAGTTTCTCGTTTTCCCAGTTCAAGTCTGGTTGTTTTTTACTGTAAAAGTGTAAATAGTACTCATTCGTTTCTTCTGAATACTCCCATGCACTTCCTCCAAAATTAGATTTCAGATCGTTGGGTGGCTGACCATTTTTACCTTTTCTCCAAATATAAAAGTCCCGGTACGGATTTTCTTTGCTCTTTTGGGCCTCTTGAAACCACCAGTGTTCATCGGATGTATGATTTACAACAAGATCCATTACAATCCGAATATCTTCTCTGTTACAGGCACGAATCAGTTCTTTCATGTCATCCATTGTACCAAATTCCGGATCAATGCTCTCATAATCCGAAATGTCATATCCATTGTCGTCTTGCGGAGACTGGTACACCGGGCAAAGCCAGATCACATCCACCCCTAGTTTTTTTAAATATGGAATTTTTTGGATGATTCCCTGCAAATCCCCTATTCCATCTCCATTACTGTCTAAGAAGCTTTTTGGATAAATTTGATATACAACACTATTCTGCCACCATTTTTTTACCATACTCTTTTTCCCTTCGCGATATAGATTCCTGCATGACTTATAAATTTTCATCTTCCAAATTATGCAATCGATTTCATATCTTATAAGCTTATAATAATGAAAAAAATGCCATTTGTAAAGATGGCATTTTTACTAATTTATACTCTGCTTTTTTGTCTATTTTTCCAGAAATCCTTTTACACCAGTTCACATCCCAGTTTCATCTCCGTCATGCGCGTTTTTTCTGATTCTATCATCTCCAGCAACAGCTCTGCACCTTTTATTCCACTTGTCTGATATGCAAAATGTACCGTTCGGATCCCCCCTGTAACTGCCTTTAAAAACTGATTATCCCCAAATCCTGTCACCTGAATTTTTCTCTCCGGCGAATACTGGGCAATCGCCTCAATCGCACCTGCCGCAATGGTATCTGTCGCACATGATATGATATCGATATCATGTTCTTTTTCCAACAGATCCACTGTCTGCTCATATCCGGATTCCATGGTGAATTTTGCTCTGCGAAGGCAGGATTCCTCCAGTTCTTTTCCGACTTCTTTCAGTCCCTCCCGAAATCCATCTTCTCTTGCAGCTCCTGCTGCTTTGTCTTCTCTTGTCACTCCGATATAAGCAACCCTCCCGGATGCTTCTCTTCCAACTTGCTCTGCCAGTGCTTTTGCGGCGCCATAATCATCATGATATACGCAACTTGTTTCTTTTGTATATTGCCCGATCACCACGATCGGCACCTTACATTCTTTCAACTTTTTCTTATGTGCCCTGGTCAATACAGTTCCTACCAGAATAATCCCGTCCACAGGATATGCTTCAAACAGATCCACATATTCTAATTCTTTCGAAGAATTATTATTTGTAATTGTCAGAAGCATCTGATACCCGCTTTTGGCCAATATCTGTCCAATTCCCTCCGTAATTCTGCTGATCGATTCCGAATTGATCTTAGGCACGATCACACCAATCAGACATGCCCGCTTCGTGCGAAGTGTCCGTGCCTGTACAGATGGTCGATACCCGGTTTCTTCGATCACTGCCCGAATCCGTTCTTTTTTCTCTTCACTTACATATCCACCATTCATATATCGTGATACAGCTGCACTGGACACCTGTGCAAGCTGTGCAATCTCTTTTATCGTCATAACCTCTGCTCCTGTGTACTTCTTTTTATTTTATTATAAAATCCGTCCTTTCTGTTGTAAAGTAAAAGAATTCCCGCAAACAGGGGACATATTGCCGGCTGTCCCACAATATGCCCCCTGCCTTTTCCATAATTTTAAAATTCAACCGTTCCAACCTGCTCTTCTATGTTGTGCCGTCTTGCATATCCGGTCAGAATCATAGTCAGTGCCCCATCTCCTGTCACATTACATGCAGTTCCAAAGCTATCCTGTAATGCAAAGATTGTCAGCATCAGAGCCGTTCCCGTCGCATCAAATCCGAGCACACCTGTGATCAGTCCAAGAGAGGCCATAACCGTTCCTCCCGGAACTCCCGGCGCACCGATTGCAAAAATACCAAGCAGCGCACAGAATAGGATCATGGTTCCAACCGACGGAACCTTTCCATATAAGATCTGTGAAACTGTCATTACAAAAAACACTTCTGTCAGAACAGAACCACAAAGATGAATGTTTGCAAACAGCGGAATCCCAAAGCTGACCATATCATCGCGCAATACAGGTTCTGATTTTCTTGCACATTTTAAAGCAACCGCCAACGTTGCCGCAGAAGACATCGTACCCACGGCAGTGATATACGCCGGTCCGTAATGCTTCACCACTTTCCATGGATTGTTTCCAGAGTAGATTCCTCCCACTGTATATAAAACAGTCATCCAGATAAAATGTCCTATCATTACGATCAGCACAACCTTGAGAAATACCGGCAGCTGCTTCGTGATCGTTCCCTCGTATGCCAGAGACCAGAATGTAAGTGCAATAAATACCGGAAGGATCGGAATGACAATCTTGGATACGATCATCAGAACGATCTGCTGAAATTCATCCAGCAGACGGATCACGGTATCTGCCTTGGTCCAGGTTGCCGCAAGCCCGATCAAAATAGAAAATGCAAGCGCACTCATCACGGACATGATCTGCGGGATTTCCAACTGGAATACGATTTCCGGCAGCTCTTTTAACCCGTCTACTTCCGATACGATCGACAAATGCGGGATCAGTCCATATCCGGCTGCCATTGATCCCAGCGCCGCTAAGACGGAGGATACATAAGCAAGAAGAACAGCCACTCCTAATATCCTTGACGCATTTTTCCCGAGCTTCGTGATTGATGGCGCAATAAACCCGATCACAATCAGCGGTACACAGAAATTAATCAGCTCTCCTAATACAAACTTGATCGTGACGATCACATTCATGACCGCTTCATTTGAAATCAGCCCCAGCACAATTCCGATGATCACTCCCAAAAGAAGCTGAAACGGCAGACTTTTTAAAATCTTTTTCATCGTTTTCATCCTTTCCCTCATTCTTTACAATTCCTACTTTTTCAGTATGTTTTAAGTATACTATAAATCTGATAGAATTACTATATTTTTTCTAATTTTATGTGGGAAAAAATTTTTTAGAAGTCTTTTCGTATTGATTTGAAGGTGTTACACTATAAATAATAATCTCCATAAATTCACAGACTTGAAAGAAGGCACCGATTATGATCAAATTACTGGCAATCGATATGGATGGAACCTGACTTCCGCATCAGCTGACAGATCAGAATTCCCTGTTTCGCTATGTCATCTCCTCAAACGGAGCAAAGGTCACAGACTATCACACGCAAAAGACGCTCTACCAGTCTGAAATTCCAAAGCAGACTGCTCTTTCTTTGTTAAATGCCTGTCAAAGCGAGAAGCTTGGTATCACTGCGCATATCAGACATGAGTATCTGCTGCAGGGACACAGCCTTGTTTTTCTGGGACGTCTGATCTATGGAAAAGATGCCAAAAAAGTCCGTTATGTCCAAAATATGGAACAGACGATCCAGGAGCTTTCCTGTGATGTGGAAGAACTGCAGTTTTACTTTTTTTCCAAAAACTCCATGCCGCAGCTCAAAATGCATCTTGCAAACTCCCCGTCTCTTCGTGCTGCCTACACCGGTCAGTATGCAGAGATCTTTTCATCAGAACCCTCCAAAGGGGCGCTCTGACGCATCTGGCCCAATCACTTGGTATTGCAAAATCTGAGATTGCCTGCATCGGGGACTGAGAAAATGGTCTGAGTATATTTGAGGCTTCCGAAATGAAGTTTGCCATGGGCAATGCCGTTGAGATTCTGAAAAAAGAAGCCGATCATATGCTTCCGGACTGCGATCATAACGGTGTGACTGAAGGGGCTGCGTTATTGGAAATGATGACTACTTAAACCATCCTTTCTTTTTAAAAATCCAGATTTCCACTGCAATAAGAAGCAGACACACAACACAGATGATCCCGTACCCTCCCGGTGCAGTCAGTTCGGGCATATGTGCAAAATTCATTCCGTACCATCCTGCAATCAGCGTCAACGGCATAAAAAGCGTTGTAACAATCGTCAGCACTTTCATAATTTCATTCTGCCGGATATCGATCTGCGTCTGATGCATTTCTCTAAGCTGCATGGAATACTCTTTGAGTGTCTGCACCATGTCATACAATCGTCCTGCCTTCTCACAGAAAAGCCCAAAAAGCAATGCTTCCTGTTCTGTTTGATGTCTCGCTGCATTTTGCTGAAGAGTTTCCCCCATATCCGATAACTGTTCATAATACGCACTCAGCACAGAAAGTTCCTTTCTGGATAACAGGATTTTTCTGTCAAAATCTTCCATATTTCCCTCCAGCAGTTCCTCTTCCAGATGGGAAAGCTTTTCTTCATAATCCTGCAGAAACAGCATGTCATCTTTGATAAGATACTCCATCCAGTCAAACAAAAGCAACAATGGCGAAGTACGCTCTTCATCCTGATATTCCCGGACTTTTTTCATCTCTATTTTGATATGATCCTGATTTTCAATAAAGATCAGCTGTTCCTCTGCAATACAGTACCCAAACGTGATCTTATCTCCTGTCAGCTTTGTTTTTCTTGGAATCGCAAATGTTCCTGTGACTGCCTGACGCAGACATTCTGCCTTACAGAAATGCACTCTGTTCAACGCAATTTCACCAAAATTTCTTTTAAAAATATGCGGATACTCCGCCTGAAATTTTTCCGGTGTCAGAATTCGCAATTTGTTTATACTCTTTTGCACAATCTCATCCTTTCTATTATAGCCTGTCCGGATATCTGCAGTTACTCTGCCTCATCCAATATCTTTTGTATGGTGTTTTTTACCAGTGTAAATGCCACCGGATTCTTTCCGCTGTTGATCACAATATCTGCCATACATCTCGTCGGCTCTACATATAAATAATGCATCGGTTTTACTGTTGTCAGATACTGCTCCACAACACCTTCCATATCACGTCCCCTCTCCTTGACATCGCGGATGATCCGACGCAGGATTCGTTCATCCGCATCTGCCTCCACATAAACCTTGATGTCCAACAAATCTCTCAGACGCTCATCTGCCAGAACAAGAATCCCTTCCAGAAGAATTACTTTTTTCGGTTCCACCCTCACAACCTGATCCGATCTTGTATGCTGTGTATAATCGTATACCGGACAATCTACTGCCTTTCCTGCTTTCAGGTCCATCAACTGCCGGATCAAAAGCTCTGTCTCCATTGCATCCGGATGATCATAATTTGTCTTTCTTCGCTCTTCTAACGGGATGTCACTCTGATCCCTGTAATAATTGTCATGATATAAAACTGCTACATCCTCTTTAAATTCTTTCTTTAATTTTCTCGTAAATGTAGATTTTCCTGAACCGGTTCCACCTGCAATTCCTATGATAATCGTTTTCATATTTTCTCTCCATGTATCCGTTTTTCTTTTTACTATACCATATTTTCTTTCAGGAGAGTTACTCTATTTTGCAAACTCTTTTATCTCTGCTTCTGTTCTTGCAAACTGACCGACTGCTTTTTCTATTTTTCCTCCATGCCTATAATACTTTGCTTCCGTTTGCGGTTAATTTAAACCTGGCTCCCAGTACTTCTGCCGCTTTCCTACACATCATCATCCTGCCGAGAAAAATTTCAAAATATTCATACATTGTACAAATCTCCTCGTCAATCTGTAAATTCAATGCGATCAGATGCTTCTGCGCATTCACTTTTACAGCCGCACTTGTCACTGCATAATTCACACGATCGTGCTTATCAAAACTTGCTTTTTCTTTATTTCTTACACGATTTCTCCTGACATCTGTCTTATCCGCAAGAATCAACGCAGCTGATATTGCATCGATGGCCTCCCCTGTAGATTCATCATGATTTCCAATCGCTGACATAACAAGGATTCTGTCTCTCAGCGGCATTTTCAACTTTTCCAAGATTGAACATGCCAGAATTGCCCCATATTCTCCATGATTCTTTCGATTGATCACATTCCCAATGTCATGCATAGCCCCTGCAATCTCTGCAAGTTCAATCTCATGTTCTGTATATCCAAATTTTGACAAAATCATCCCTGCACGTTTTGCAACTATTGCACAATGTTTTTCGGAATGATCGGTATACCCAAGAATTCCGAGATTTTCGTTGCCCTTCTCCAAATACGCTTTTACTTCCTCATTTTGTAATATCTCTTTGTAATTCAATTCTTTCGCCTTCTCCAATTCCATTTTTCCGTCTGAAAATTTTTCTGCTATTTCTGTCTTTTTTCCGCATTTGCATAAGCAGCCTCATAAAAGCACTCCTGGGAATTCAATTTCTGTACATGAAGATTTCGATCCACATAGATTCCTTTTTCCGTCAGACATTTTCCTTTTTCATCATCCTTCATCATCGTTTCAAACATCCAGTCCAGCTGATTTTTTAATCGTTCATCCAGAACCGGGGCAGCCACCTCCACACGACGAAGCGTATTTCGTGTCATAAAATCTGCTGAGGCAATATACACATTCTCTCTTTCTTTCGTTCCAAATCGATAAATTCGAGAATGTTCCAGGAAACGCCCTACAATACTTATCACAGTTATGTTTTCTGTATACCCTTTGACACCTGGAATCAGACAGCAGATTCCTCTGACAATCATTTCAATCTTTACGCCTGCCTGAGACGCTTCGACTAATTTGCTAATGATCACCTTGTCTGTCAAAGAATTGATTTTAATTCCGATGTATCCTTCTTCTCCATTTTTCACATGTTGAATTTCTTCTTCTATCATATCCAACACTTTATTCTGCAAACATTTTGGTGCTACTAATAAAAGATGGGTTTCTTCCACTGTTTCTCCTCTTAACAGTGCTGCAAACACTTCAGCAGCCTCTTTTCCGATTTCTTGATTTCCTGTAATCAATGACAGATCCGTATACAGCGCAGATGTTTTTTCATTATAATTTCCAGTTCCGATCTGTGTCACATAGGACACTCCTTGCTCTGTTTTTCTGGAAATCAGGCATAATTTTGAATGTACTTTATACCCGTTTAATCCATAAATCACACGACAGCCGGCCTCCTCCAATTTTCTGGAATATTCAATATTATTTTCTTCATCAAAGCGGGCGCGAAGTTCTACCAGTACAACAACTTCTTTTCCATTTTCTGCGGCTTCCACCAGTGCATCTACAATCTGGCTTTTATTTGCCAAACGGTACAACGTCATTTTAATCGATACAACCGACTCATCCTCCGCTGCTTCATATAGCAGATTGATAAAGGGTTTCATACTTTCAAACGGATAAGATAAAAGCACATCTTTTTCCAGAATCTGCGGAATCAAAGATTCCTTATCATTCAACTGAGGGGTTGGCCTTGGGGTTCGTCTTGGATAAAACAACTCCCCTGCATTTGTATTTTTCAGATAGCTCTGAATAGCAAAAACAAATGACAGATCCAATGGGACTTCCGACCTAAATACATGTTCCTTTTCCACGTGGATCGTTTTGCATAACGCATGCATCATTTTTTTATTCAGAGTTCCGGTAAATTCCATCCTGACCGGGTTCATCCGCTTTCTCTCTTTTATTAAATTTTCCATCGCATCTCTGTAATCCAGATCCTCGTCATAAATCATCTCTGTGTCAATATCTGCATTTCTTGTGACACGAATCAAAGATTTTTCTTTCACACTATAATTTTTAAAGAATTTCGGAAGAAATTGCAGAATTAATTCTTCTGAAAGCAGAAAGGTTCCCTTTCGAGTTGGAATATCGATCAATCTGCGGAACACATTGTTGCTGCATGGAATGATTGCAGTTCTCGTCTTCCCACCCTTCGACTCCAAAAGAGCAACAGCATAGATATCCTTATTCTTTAAAAAAGGAAAGGGCTGCTGTTTACTTACGATATTCGCTGATAAGTAGGGTGCAATTTCCCTGTCAAAATATTCCTCCAGAATTTTTCCTTCTTCTGCAGACAGCTTATTAAAATTGATCAAACGAATTCCCTTCGGCTCCAGTTCCCCCATCAATTGTTCATAAATAACCGTCTTTTTCTCCTCTAGCTCTCGTGTTGCCCTTATAATTGCTTTCACTTGCTCTTCACTTGTCATATTGGTTTTATTCTCACGAACAACTTCTGATACATCCATTTGATCCATCAGCGTTCCTACTCGAACTCGATAGAATTCGTCTAAATTTGACTGGTATATCGATACAAAAGTCAACCTCTCTGCAAGTGGGACTTTCGTATTTCCCGCCTCATTCAATACTCTCTCATTAAACTTCAACCAGGATAATTCCCGATTCATCATATATGGACTTTTCTTTATTTTTTTCTCTGCTTCTTTCATCTAAACAGTTCCTTTCTATGTTTTTTACTCGCTTTTCTTCTACAAACGGCGGATAGCATCCGTTGCCAACACGGATCTTTCACATTCTTCCGGCAACAAAGTAACCTGCCAGCATAACGGACTTCCCTTCATATGCTCTGCAGCATAACTCAATCCATTGGTTCTTTCATCCAAATAAGGTCTGTCTATCTGATTTGGATCTCCCAATAAAATTATTTTTGTTTCTTTTCCGGCACGCGTAATAATTCCCTTAATCTGTGCCGGTGTCATATTTTGCGCTTCGTCTATGATCAAATATGTTTTCATGATGGATCTTCCTCTGATAAAGGTCAGAGCCTCTGTCTGGACGATTCCTCTGTCAAAAATTTCCTGTATTTTATCATTCAATTCCTGCTCATTTGAATATCGCTCACGATCACTGGAATCTACCAATTGTTCCAGATTATCCATAATCGGACGCATCAAAGGAGAAATCTTTTCCTGCTCATCACCTGGAAGAAATCCAATGTCAGAATCAAATAAAGCATTCGGACGACAGATCAGGATCCTCCGATATTCTCCAGATGGATTGTTTAACAATTTTTCCAGTCCCACTGCCAGTGAATAAAAAGTTTTGCTCGTCCCTGCCATTCCTTTTACAATGACAAGCGGAGCTTTCTCTGCAGACTGCATCAATGCTTCCTGTAAAAAATACTGTCCTACATTCCTTGGACTAACTCCATATGGAGCAGCTTTTCTATAATCAAGCTTTCGGATCATCCCTTTCTCAACCCGCCCCAACTGGGTCTTTTTCGAAGACTGATCCGCTCTTAACACAATAAATTCGTTTTCAAACAATTCCGGGCAAGTGTGATTCCCGCTCATATCACAGCAATATACACATTCTACCGGAACTCCCTTTTTCTTAAACTCTTTAAACAATTCTTCTGGTACAAACACCTCTCTCCTCCCCAAATACTGCTCCTCATGTACCGCAACCTGCTCTGTCCCAAAGTCCTCTGCCTGAATTCCAAGCAACTGTGCTTTGATACGCAAAAGAATATCTTTTGTCACCAGAATCACCTGTTCTTTCAGATCATTTGACAGCCCTACACAAACTTTCAGAATGCGATTATCAGATTTATGTTCCGGAAGATCCGGAGGCAATTCAACGTTCCGGTAATTTTTTTCTACACGCAGAGTCCCTCCCCATTCCATACGCACCCCTTCCAGCAAATTTCCTTTTTCTCTGTGTGCGTCCAAAATCCGAATCACTTTGCGTACATTGGCACCTTTTTCTCCCTCTTCTTTTTTCATGTTATCCAACTCTTCTAACACTGTCATCGGAAGTACCACTGTATTTTCCTCAAAACATTCGACCGCATAGGGTGCCTGAATCAGCACATTTGTATCAAGTACATATGTTTTTTTCATAAAAGACCTCTTCACATCTTTGTTTTTATTCCATCGCACAAACAATCTGCGCAATGTTCTTTTACAGATTACCTCTGCCTCGTATAATCCAATATCACATTTATATAAAATTTGCGTTAAAAATAAAAAAATGCCTACGGCATCTCAGCTCCCCCGCCCCTCAATCTTGAGGGGTAA
>ERZ1108166.401-NODE-401-length-40494-cov-4.890477_pt1 | contig 40494 bp, 41 predicted proteins | sample MGYA00403702_ERZ1108166 | MGnify/ENA primary metagenome ERZ1108166 (study PRJEB35170, sample SAMEA104062401) | human gut metagenome | biome: human gut; feature: human-associated habitat; material: faeces | place: Denmark | collected 2012-05-01 ...
TGCGAGGTCTATGAAGCAGGAAGCCCATTGGCTTTAGACAATGGGTAGTTCACTATGGAGTAATGCCGGTTTCTGTAATTACAGAGGAGACAAATGAAAATGCACTTGGAAAATCTGTAATCCTCGGGGGACAGCCGGATATTATTTTCGGAATGAACAAAGCGTTGGAAGAAGATGAGGAAAAATATGCGGCAGCTCTTGATTTTGTGCAGTATATGTCTTCACCGGAAATCCAGGCAAGACTTGCAGAGGAGATTAACAGAATTCCTCTTGCTACGACTGTGGAGCTTCCGGAACGTCTTGCAGGTTTTACTATTACAGAAGAGCCTCTCCGTATGCCCTGGTATACAGGTGTAAATGAGCAGTGGAGAAATTATTTCCATCGCACAGGACAGGAATTTTTATCTGATGCTATTACAGCAGAGGAAATGGCGGAGACTTTAAATAAATCCTTTGGAGAAGTAATCGCTTCTGTGGAGGGGGAAAACGGCTGGAGTGCAGAGAATAATTACGGAATGGAACAGGGGAATGAATCATGACTAAAAAACCAAATGTAATCTACATTCTTGCGGATGATATGGGGTATGGAGATATTCGTGCATTTAATGAAACATGTCCTTTTGAGACGCCTCACCTTGACGCTTTATGCAAAAACGGGGTGAAGTTTACAGATGCACATTCTTCTTCCGCAGTATGTACGCCGTCCAGATACAGTATTCTTACAGGAAGATATAACTGGCGTTCCAGGCTGAAATCCTCAGTTGTAGGAGGATATTCAGAGCCTTTAATAGAGGAAGGCAGGAAAACAGTGGCAAATCTTTTTAAGGAGAATGGATACCGTACAGTGATGATTGGAAAATGGCATCTTGGAATGAGTTTTTCAAAAACGCCGGAGTTTCGGGAAGTGCCGGATTTTGATGCCTGCAGCGGTGTAGATTACAAAGGGCGCATTGCACGCTCACCTGTAAGCAACGGTTTCGATTACTATTACGGAATCAGCGGTTCTCTTGATATGCCGCCATATGTTTACATAGAAAACGACCATTTTACAGAAGTACCGGATCATGAAACAGAGAGTAAGGGAAAGAAATACTGGAGAAAAGGACCTACGGGCGCACATTTCCATCATGAGAATGTTCTGGATGAGCTGACAGAAAAAGTAACACAGGAAATAGAAAAAAATAAGGACGGGGAAACGCCTTTCTTTATCTACTTTCCAATGCCTGCGCCTCACACACCTATTCTTCCGGCAAAAGAATTTCAGGGAAAATCAGGCACAAATGAATATGGAGACTTTGTCCTTCACTGCGATGATGTAGTAGGAAGAATAACAAAAACTCTGAAAGAGACAGGGCTTTACGATAATACCATTGTGATTTACACTTCAGATAACGGCTGCTCCCCAATGGCAGATTATAAGGAACTAAAAGAAAAAGGACATAATCCAAGCTATGTTTTCAGGGGAACAAAATCTGATATTTATGAAGGCGGACACAGAATCCCTCTCATTGTTCAGTGGCCTGAGGAATTAAAGGGCGGGAAAGTATGTGAAAAGATAGTATGTCTGTCTGATTTTATGGCGACAATGGCTGAAATTCTCGGAGTTTCTCTTCCGGACAACTGTGGAGAAGACAGTGTGAGTAATCTCTCTCTCTGGAAGGAGCCGGAAGGAGATGAGGTTCGAAAAGATATTGTACATCAGAGTATCGACGGATCTTTATCTATAAGAAGAGGAAATTTCAAGCTGGAAATGTGTCAGGGCTCCGGAGGCTGGTCAGAACCTGTCTCCGGAACAAAAGATGAAACCCTTCCGAGATTTCAGCTTTACGACCTCTCCGATGACATTGGGGAGCGAAAAAATGTAATCGAGGAACATAAAGAACTTGCAGGAGAACTCCGCAATGTTCTGAAATCCTATGTGGAAAACGGAAGAAGTACGCCGGGAGCTCCCCAGTCCAATAACGGACAGCGAATCTGGGAGACAGTTTCCTGGCTGGATGAAGACGAGAGAGAACCTTTAAATCTTAATTTTTAACAAGCTCTGTCAGAGAACGGAATGTATAGCCCATTTCCTCCCATTTTGTGAGCAGTTCGTCCAGAATCTCACCATTTGTTTTTGAGGTACTGTGGAGAAGGACAATGGCTCCGGGGTGAATACGTGTTAAGAGCTTATCAAAAGCCTCTTCCTTTGTGGGCTGTTTGTCTTCATACCAGTCTACATAGGCAAGGCTCCAGAAGAAGGTTTTATATCCAAGTTCCTTTGCCATAGAAAGATTTTCCGTACTGTATATTCCTCGGGGAGGACGGTAAAATTTTGTCATGGGAGTGTGGGTTAAGGCTTCATACAGCTTTTCCACTCCGGAAAGTTCCTTTTGAAAAGCTTCCACAGAAGAGATGAAAGACATATCCGGGTGAGTGAGAGTGTGGTTTCCGACAATGTGTCCTTCCTGAACCATGCGCTTTATAAGCGCCGGATTGTCCTTAATAAAATTCCCCACTACGAAAAAGGTGGCGGGAACGTGATGTTTTTTGAGCGCATCCAGGATTACGGGCATATTTCCGTTTTCATAGCCGCAGTCAAAGGTAAGATAAAGAACTTTTTCTTCTGTATCTTCGGCAAAATAAGCATCATATTGCTTAAGCTCTTCTATGGAGGCGTTTCCAACGGGGCGTTTTCCTTCTTCCTGAAAGCTCAGTCCCCAGCTTGATGAAGAAGCCGAGGTTTCCACTGTATCAGGCTCAGAGTGAAGGAGGCTGTAAAGATTCCCTGCGCCTGCTCCGATTATATAGGCAGCTGCGAGGATAAGAAGGTTTCGTGAGCGGGAAAGAGGGCGAAAAAGATATTTCATAAAAACCTCGTATATTTTCTTTTAAGATATGTATATGAAAAGGGGAAGAATTTATACAGAATAAAAATCCTGTGCATGGAGAAACATCCGGCACAGGATTTTTTCAATTTGTTAAAAAATTAGACGCCGCAAGTTTTATGGCTGCATGGTTTTCCGAAAACCTGCTCAAAAAGCTTTCTTCCTGTCGGAGTGGCAGCAAGTCCGCCTTCAGCAGTTTCGCGAAGTGTGGCTGGCATGGCGTTTCCTACTTTTTTCATGGTAACAATAACTTCATCGGCGGGAATGGCGCTTTTAATTCCTGCAAGAGCAAGCTCTGCACCTACGAAAGCGCCGGCAACGCCGGAGGCATTTCTTTTAATGCAGGGAATTTCCACAAGTCCTGCAACCGGGTCGCATACAAGTCCGAGAATATTTTTAAGGGTAATGGCAACAGCAGAATCAATCATATCCGGTGTACCGCCTGCAAGCTCCACAACAGCCGCAGCAGCCATTGCTGCGGCAGAGCCGCATTCAGCCTGACATCCCCCTTCTGCGCCTGCCAGGGAAGCATTGTTTGCAATCACCATTCCAACAGCGGATGCTGTAAAAAGAGACATGACGCATTCTTTTTCAGAAAGATGATACATTTCTTCCATTGTAAGAACAGCGGCAGGAACAATTCCGCAGCTTCCTGCTGTTGGAGCTGCCACGATCCGCCCCATAGAGGCGTTCAGTTCGGAAACGGCAAGAGCACGGTAAAGCGCTCCTCCCAGAAGAGGTCCTGTAAGATTTTTTTTCTGTTCTACGGCACGTTTCATTTTGTAGGCATCTCCGCCTGTAAGTCCGCTCGTACTGCGAAGATCCGGATCACAGCCAGGCTCGATAGAAGCGTGCATGACAAGATAATTTTCCCGCATTTTGCTGTATACTTCTTCTTCTGTAAGTTCGAGCTGTTCTGCCTGCTGTGCGAGGACAAGAGAAGAGAGAGGAAGTCCTTCTTTTTTTGCACTTTCTAAAAGTTCATGTATTGAATAATAATTTAAGTCCATAAAAACCTCCTGTTAAATGGGCAAAAGCATAGTGCTTGAGTAAATATTTGGAAGATGGCTGATTTTGTCATTTAAAGAAGAATCAGAGCAGCCGTCGATTTCGATTGTCATAACAGCCTGTCCGCCTTTTGTCTGTCTGGAAAGGCGGAAATTACAGATATTTACGCCGCAGTCTGCCATAAGCTCTGTGACAGCTGCAATTGTTCCGGGAGTATCTCTGTGAAGTACAATCAGGGTAGTATGCTGACCGGTAAGGGAAACGTCCATACCGTTTACTTTTGTCACCATAATATTTCCACCGCCGATGCTGCTTCCGCGAAGTGACACTGTAGTTCCGTCTTTAGAAGTAAGAGTGATCTCTGCTGTATTGGGATGGGCATCGTCAAGGTCTGCTGTGTGAATTTCTACAAGGAGTCCTTCTTTTTCGGCTTCCTCAAGGGAAAAGCGGATACGCTCATCATGTGCCTGCATTCCGAGGATTCCGGCAACAATGGCTTTGTCTGTGCCGTGGCCTTTGTATGTTTTTGCAAAGGAGCCGTGAAGAAGAATAGAAGCCCGAACAGGCGGCCTCCCGAGAAGGGTTCTGGTAATGAGCCCAATTCGGGCTGCACCTGCGGTATGAGAACTGGAAGGACCGATCATTACCGGTCCTAGAATATCAAAAACGTTCATAAATTTAATCTCCGTATCTAAAAGTTAAATTTTGTATCCGTTCTTATTATAAAGGATTTTCAGAAGTTTTAAAAGAGTGGAATCAGGAATTCTCTTTTTCATCTATATCTTTGTTTTCATCTTCATTTTCAGTCTGTTTTTCATCAGGGACATGCTCTACAATATCCTCAATATTACAGTCGAGAATGGTGCAGATACGGTCAAGTGTGTAAACTTCTGTATTGAGATTTTTGCGGAAGCGGTCCAGAAGAGATTTTGTAATGTGATAATGTTCATATAAATCATACTGTGAAATACCGCGTTCCTTCATTGTTTTCCATAAGCGGTCATATTTTATCATACGTATATCCTGTCCAGTTTTTCTTGATATAAAACCATTATCCGGGTAAAATAAAGATTATAACAGTGTCTTTATATCGACACGAACGGAGGTGTAAGATGAAAAGAGTGATAAAAACGGTGATTTCAGCAGTGCTTGTTCTTTTATTTGCAGGGGCTGTTTTTTACTGTACGGTAGCGGGGGCGCCAAAAGAGCCGGACAGCGCAAGAAGGTATATGCTGGCGGCGGGAGCCTTTTCTCTTCTTCTGTCTTCTTTTGTGTGTGGGTGTATCCATTATATTTTGTATCTTCAGAGAAAGCTGGAAGAGTACAGAAAAGAAAAATAAGAAAGATTCTTCCTGTTCCCCAGGCTGTGGAGTGTTGCAAAAATCCTCGATTTTTGGTAGTATAGACGAGTAAGAATGTATTAAAAAAACAATAATATATATAAAGGAGAACATTATGAGCAAAAAACCAACCGTTTTAATGATTCTTGATGGATACGGACTCAACGAAAAACAGGAAGCAAACGCTGTATATGAAGCGAAAACTCCTGTTATGGACAAGCTGATGGCAGAGTGTCCTTTTGTAAAAGGATATGCAAGCGGACTTTCCGTAGGTCTTCCGGACGGTCAGATGGGTAACTCCGAGGTAGGTCATCTGAATATGGGCGCTGGCCGTATTGTATATCAGGAGCTTACAAGAATTACAAAAGAAATTGAAGACGGAGATTTCTTCAAAAACGAAGCTCTTCTTAAAGCAATGAAAAATGCAAAAGAAAATAATTCTGCAATTCATTTTATGGGACTTCTCTCAGACGGCGGCGTTCACAGCCACAATACACATCTTTACGGACTTCTTGAGATGGCAAAAAGAGAAGGACTTGAGAAAGTTTATGTACACTGCTTCCTCGACGGACGTGACACACCGCCTGCATCAGGAAAGGGCTATATTGAAGAGCTGGAAGCTAAAATGAAAGAAATCGGCGTTGGAGAAATCGGTGTGATTTCCGGACGTTACTACGCAATGGACCGCGATAACCGCTGGGACCGTGTAGAGCTTGCATACAACGCGCTCACAAAGGGAGAGGGCGTAAAAGGAACAGACGCGGCAGCAGCCGTACAGGCATCCTATGATGACGGAAAGACGGATGAGTTCGTGCTTCCTACTGTAATGGAAAAAGACGGACATCCTGTTGCTGTTGTATCTGATAAGGATTCCGTTGTATTTTTCAACTTCCGTCCAGACAGAGCTCGTGAGATTACAAGAGCATTCTGTGATGACGCATTCCAGGGATTTGAAAGAGAAAAGCGTCTGGATACTACTTTTGTATGCTTTACAGACTATGATGACACAATCGGCAACAAGCTTGTTGCATTCCATAAAGTACAGCTTCACAATACATTTGGCGAGTGGCTTGCTGCAAATAATATGACTCAGGCCCGTATTGCAGAGACAGAAAAATATGCGCATGTTACTTTCTTCTTTAACGGCGGTGTGGAAGAGCCAAATAAAGGCGAGGACAGAATCCTTGTAAAATCTCCAAAGGTTGCAACATATGATCTTCAGCCGGAGATGAGCGCTCCTGCTGTATGTGATAAACTGGTGGAGGCAATTAAATCTGATAAGTATGATGTGATCATCATTAACTTTGCAAACCCGGATATGGTTGGTCATACAGGTGTGGAAAACGCTGCAATCAAAGCAGTGGAAGCTGTTGATGAATGTGTGGGAAGAGCAGTGGAAGCAATCAAAGAAGTCAACGGACAGATGTTTATCTGTGCAGACCACGGAAATGCAGAGCAGCTTCTTGACTACTCTACAGGAGAACCTTTTACAGCTCATACAACAAATCCGGTTCCGTTTATTCTTGTAAATGCAGATCCGAAATATACACTTCGTGAGAACGGCTGTCTTGCAGATATTATCCCGACTCTTATAGAGCTTATGGGAAAAGAGAAACCGGAAGAAATGACAGGAACTTCTCTTCTTATGGAAAAATAAATAAAGGAAAAATAAGATGTCTGAAGGCGCGGGAAGATTTCCGCGCCTTTTTAAAAAAATTCTTTCCGGGCAATATTAACAGGGAAACTGTACATAATAGTAAAGAAAATATTAATCTTTTATAAAAAACGCAATATGAGATGCAAAATGGAAGAATTATGTTATAATATAAACGTTATTGAAATTTTTTGTTACTTAATGTCGAGGAGAGAATAAATGAGCAACGAAAATATGAATCAGCAGCAGAATAAAAAATCAGCTCGTCCCCGAAAGATTACTTATGTCCCCATTGGTGATGAGGAGTTGGAAAATACAGTCCTTCCTGTGAGGAAAAAACATAAAGGATTGAAAATCACAGGAATTGCAGCGGCTATGCTGGCAGTAACTGCCGGCTGTGTGTATGCTGGAATTTCTTATTACTATTCAGACCGTTTTTTTGAGGGAACTACAATTAACGGAGTGGACTGTTCCGGGAAAACTGCTTATGAGGCAGAGCAGGCGATTGCAGAACAGGTAGAAACGTATTCTATTTCTGTCAGCGCAAGAAATCTGGAACCTCAGATAATTCAGGGAGCAAATATTGATTATAAGTATACGTCGGACGGAGAGGTTCTGAAGCTTTTAAAAACCCAGAAACCGTATGAGTGGGTAAAAGGATATACAGAACCTGTCAGCTATACAACAGATATTCAGACAACTTTTGACCATACTCTTCTTGAGACGGAGCTTAGAAATTTAAGCTGTGCAAAGGAAGAAAATCAGGTAGCTCCCGAGAATGCCTATGTTACATTTAATGACTCCCAGTCTTCTTTTGAAATCGTGCCGGAGACACAGGGAAGCAAGCTTGTTCTGAAAAAAGCATATCAGACTTTGAGTGACGCGGTGACGGGAAGTATGCAGAGTGTGGATTTTAATGCGACTGCAGATGTATATGCTTCTGCTTCTGTAAAAAGCGACAATCCGGAGCTTCTTGCAACGAGAGACGCTTATAATAACTTTGCAAAGGCAAGCATTACGTATACATTTGGAGATCAGACAGTAACTCTTGACGGAACGACTATTAAAACATGGCTTCAGTTTGATGAGAAAGGAAAGCTTGTACAGGACGATGCCTCTTTTCAGAATCATGTTAATGAGTTTGTGGCACAGCTTGCAGCAGAGCATGATACAGTGGGAACAAGCCGTGCTTTTAATACGACGAGCGGAAGAACTGTTTATGTATATGGTTCCGCCTATGGCTGGCAGATTAATCAGGCAGAAGAGGCAGCACAGCTTATGGAGGAAATCCGTTCCGGAACGCAGACGACAAGAGAGCCTGTATATTATATGAGAGCGAATGCGTATGGGTACAATGATATTGGAAGTACGTATATAGAGGTAGATTTAAGCAATCAGCATCTTTACTATTACCAGGATGGGGCGATTATTCTGGAATCTGATTTTGTTTCCGGAAATATGTCTTATGCGGACAGACAGACGCACGAAGGGATTTTCCGGCTTTACTCCAAGAGCAGCCCTGCTGTATTGCGGGGACCGAAGCTTCCGGATGGGAAATACGAGTATGAGACACCGGTAACATTCTGGATGCCATTTGACGGAGGGATTGGTTTCCACGATGCAAACTGGCGCTCTAATTTCGGCGGAGACGATTATCTGACAAACGGCTCTCATGGCTGCGTGAATATGCCATATGACAACGCGGCTGCGCTGTACAGTCTGATTAATTACGATGTGCCGATTGTCTGCTTCTATTAAAGAAACGATACAGGAGAAAAAAATGGACAGAACATTTGATTTGATTTTAACTTTTGGCGCTGTTGTCATTGGAATTTTGCTTCTTACAGGAAACGGCGGAATTTTTATGAAAGGCGGAAACTCAGCAGTACGAAAAGTAAAATACGACCAGAAGAAGATGGAGAAATCATCAGGAATTGCCCTGATTCTTGTAGGACTTGCAACAGGAATTGATACTTATACAGAAGGGCTTCCTGCAAAAATAGCATATATCGTTGTGCTTCTTGTGATTTTCGGAACTCTTTTCTGGTATATCAGAACAAAGTGCAGAATAAAAAAATAGAAATAAAAAGGGAGAGCTTTCAAATGAAGGCTCTCCCTTTGCATATCAGTTAAAAAGAGAAATCAAATCTTTTAATTCTGCAATTGTATAATCGGGATTTTCTACATGACCGAAACCGTAGGAAGCAAATATAAAAGGAATTCCTGCGTACCGGCAGGCATTGTAATCACCTGTGGTATCACCTATATAAACAGGCGAAGTAAGTTTGTAATCGTTCATTATTTTTTTGATATTGTCTCCCTTTTCCATGCCTGTATCGCCCGGACAGAGATGACCGGCAAAGTAATGAGCGAAACCGGTTGCTTTTAGGAATACTTCAATATATCCAGCCTGACAGTTACTTACAATAAAAAGAGGATATTTTTTTGAAAGAATAGAAAGAGTTTCTTCCAGTCCCGGATAGACAGGGGCTTTTTCTTTTTCAAGAGCGCGGTGTTCTGCTTCACAACAGCCGTCGATAATAGAAAGCTGTTCCTGTTCTGAAAGTTCCGGGAAAAGCTGAGCTGCAATCTGAGGAAGGAGCTGGCCGAAAAGCGATTTAAGCTTTTCGGCTGTAATAGTCATATTTATATGATGCTCTTCTTTTAAATAACGGGTCCAGGCATCTGCTACAATTTCTGTGGAATCCCATAAAGTTCCATCTACATCAAAAATGATACTGTCCATAAAAATCCTTTCTGATTTTATCTGCTTTTATTTGAGGTCAGAAAATTTGCACTGACATCTCAGGTGATTATGTATCAAAAAGTATTTTAAGGGAGAAAAGATAAAAAAGCAACTGGCTTTTTTCGGTTTTTATGTTATTATAGAAGGCACGAGGTAAAAAATATGAGATATAAAGAAACAGAGAAGGCGGTTTTTCTTAAAAGACCAAATCGTTTTATTGCAGAGGTGGAGATACAGGGAAAAAGAGAAACCGTTCATGTGAAAAACACAGGAAGGTGTAAAGAACTTCTGATTCCCGGGGCAGAGGTAATCCTGGAAAAAAGCGGAAATCCCAACAGGAAGACAAAATACGACCTTATCTGTGTAAACAAACAGGGAAGACTCGTTAATATGGACTCCCAGATTCCAAATAAAGCGGCAGAAGAGTGGATAAAAAAAGGCGGACTGTTTCCGGAAGAAGTAACGATACGTCCTGAGAAAAAATATGGAAATTCCAGATTCGATTTATATGTGGAATCTCATGTTCGCCGTGCGTTTGTGGAAGTAAAGGGCGTAACGCTTGAGGAGAATAATATTGTACGTTTTCCGGACGCGCCTACTGTGCGGGGAATCAAGCATGTGGAAGAGCTGATACACTGTATGGAGGAAGGATACGAGGCGTATCTTCTTCTTGTAATCCAGATGAAAGGGGTAAAAAAATTTATGCCTAACTGGGAGACACATCCGGAATTTGGACAGGCGCTTGTAAAGGCAGAAAAAGCAGGTGTGAAAATTCTTGCAAGAGACTGCCTTGTAACAGAGGACACCATAGAAATACAGGAGGAAGTTCCTGTGGATTTGACGAGGACAGAAGTATGTTAAAAGAAATAGTAAGCCCTCTTTTAACCTGGTACGACGAAAATAAGAGAATCCTGCCCTGGCGGGACAGACAGAACGCCTATTATACCTGGGTATCTGAAATTATGCTGCAGCAGACAAGAGTAGAGGCAGTAAAACCGTATTTTGAGAGATTTATAAGTGAGCTTCCTGATATTTCCTCCCTTGCAGCCTGCTCTGAGGAAAAGCTTATGAAGCTGTGGGAAGGTCTTGGATATTACAGCAGAGTGCGGAATATGCAGGAAGCGGCAAAAACAGTAGAAAAAGAATATAATGGAAAGCTTCCTGAAGATTTTGATGCTCTTCTCTCGTTAAAGGGAATAGGAAGCTATACAGCCGGGGCAATTGCCTCAATTGCCTATGGAATCCCGGTTCCTGCTGTAGATGGAAATGTGCTTCGTGTAATTTCCAGAATTACAGAGAGCAGAGAGGATATAGGAAAGGCGGCTGTGAAAAGAAAAACAGAGAAACTTCTGGAAGAAATTATGCCAAAAGACAGACCGGGTGATTTTAATCAGGCTTTGATGGAGCTGGGAGCAGTTATATGTATACCCAACGGGCAGGCAAAATGTTTGGTATGTTCTGTTTCCGGCAAATGTCTTGCCTGCAGAAATCATACGATGGAAGAAATTCCTGTAAAAGCCCCCAAAAAACCGAGAGTGGTAGAAGAGCGTACTGTTTTTGTGATTCAGGACGGTACGGCTACCGCGATTTTAAAAAGGCCGGATAAAGGTCTTCTTGCAGGTCTGTATGAGCTTCCGAACACACTGGGATATATGGAACAGGAGGAAGCTGTTTCCTATGTGAAAAACATGGGGCTGGAACCTCTTTATATTGAGCACCTTCCGTCTGCAAAACATATTTTTTCCCATATCGAATGGAGAATGAAGGCATACCGTGTCAGGGTGTCTTCTCTTGAAAACAGGGAAAAAGATGGGATTCTTTTTGTGGAAAAAAAGCAGAAGGAGAAAAAATATGCCATTCCATCGGCGTTTGGCGCGTATGTAAAATACATGAAGGAGGATAAAACATGAAACTTTTAAGCGTGGCAATTCCATGCTATAATTCAGAGGCATACATGGAAAAATGTGTGGATTCTCTTCTTGTGGGAGGAGAAGAAGTAGAAATTCTTATTGTAGATGATGGTTCTACTGACAGGACAGCGGAGATTGCAGATGCCTATGCAGAAAAATATCCCACAATTGTCCGTGCGATTCATCAGGAAAACGGAGGACATGGGGAAGCCGTAAACGCAGGAATCCGAAATGCCCAGGGACTTTATTTTAAAGTTGTGGACAGTGATGACTGGGTAAATAAAGAAGCGTATGAGAAAATTTTAAAAACGCTGGAGGAGCTGCTTCGGGGACCGAAGACAGTGGATCTTTTCATCAGTAATTTCGTTTACGAAAAACAGGGAGCAACAAGAAAAAAAGTAATGCAGTACCGCCATTGCTTTCCACAGGGTGAGGTTTTCGGCTGGAGCGACATCGGGCATATGAAGAAGGGAAAATATCTTCTCATGCATTCTATGATTTACAGAACGCAGCTTCTGCAGCAGTGCGGTCTTGAGCTTCCGAAGCACACGTTTTATGTGGACAATCTTTTTGCGTATGAACCGCTTCCATATGTAAAAAACATGTATTATCTTGATGTAAACTTTTACAGATATTTTATAGGAAGAGATGACCAGTCTGTAAATGAAAAGGTAATGATTAAGAGAATCGATCAGCAGATCCGTGTGAATAAGATGATGGTAGATGTGTACAACAGAGGGAATTTTACAAATAAGCGCCTTCGTGCATATATGTTCAGCTATCTTGATATTATCACTACAGTTTCTTCTATTATGCTCATAAGAGCGGAGACAGAAGAGGCACTGCAAAAGAAAAAAGAGCTGCTGGAATATATTAAATCAGAAAACCGTGTGCTTTACAGAAAGTTAAGACACAGCCTGTTTGGAAGAGTTATGAATCTTCCTGGAAAGGGCGGACGGAAAATGTCTGTGGCAGCTTATAAAATCAGTCAGAAGTTTTATGGATTTAATTAAGAAGATAAAAATACCGGGAATCCTGTTTGGGAAACCCGGTATTTTGTCGTTCTTAATCAATATTTCTGTTCTCTGTCTGCTTTTGCCTGTGCAAAGAAGGTACGCATGGATTTCTCCGTGTTTTTTTCCGGATAGAAAACAAGGTATCCGAAGAGAGCAAGAGTAGCGCCCATACATACATCAATCACAGAATGCTGTTTCAGGAACATAGTGGACATGATAATCAATACGGTAAGTATAAGAGAACCATATCGAATGCCGCGGTGTTCTCTGAGCGCCTGACAGTTTGTCAGAGACATATGAATGGCAAGTGAATTAAACACATGAATGCTGGGAAGGATATTTGTTGGAGTATCTGTAGCGTAAAGCATTCGGACAGCATCTGCAAAAATATTCTCCCTTGGAAACTCGGAAGGGCGAAGATGCTGAATGTTGGGATACAGATAAGACACAATCAGGAAAATTGTCATTCCCATCATCAGGTTGAAAATAAGCTGATAGTATTCATGTTTGTTTTTGTTGAAAAAGATAAAGTAAATCACTGCAAATATCATATAAGGAAACCATAACAGGTATGGTACGATGAAAAATTCGCAGAAAGGAATCATATCATCAAATACAGTATGGACTACATTATATGCCGGTACGGTTCTGTTCTCCAGATAGGAGAAGCACATTAAATAAACAAGACAGTAAATAAGAATAATCAGTCCGTGTTTATATTTTTTTAAAAATTCAGTCAAGATACTTCCTCCTTTATTAAAGCGGCAGGCAAAATGCTTTAAAAGGTATTTACTTTGTTGTTAATTTATCATATCATTCCTGCTTTCTTTTTACAAATAATTTTTTGTAAATAATCATGAAAAAAGTGTGAAGTCGTGATGACAGGGTGAATTTTACAGAAATTTTACAGAACCTTTCCTTTGAATTTAATGTAGCTGTTTTATACTGTGATTAATAAAACGGCTTCGCTTTGCGGAGCATGGGAGGACAGAAAATGATTTACCTGGTAGAAGATGATGAAAGTATACGGGAGCTTGTGGTTTATACATTAAAGAGTCAGGGATTTGAGGCGAAAGGTTTTGAAAAGCCTTCTTTTTTTTGGAAGGCAATGGAAAAAGAAAAGCCGGAGCTCGTTTTGCTGGATATTATGCTTCCGGAGGAAGATGGAATTTCTATATTAAAAAAACTGAGAATACGCCCGGATACAAGAAAACTGCCCGTGATTATGCTGACAGCACGAGGCAGTGAGTATGATACGGTAATCGGTCTTGACAGCGGTGCAGACGATTATATTACAAAACCGTTTCGCATGATGGAGCTGATTTCCAGAATCCGGGCTCTTTTAAGAAGAATTGAGGATACAGGTTCAAAAGAATATAAGATAGAAAATCTTTTTGTATCTACAGGACGCCATGAAGTCCTTGTTGATAAAGAGCCGGTAAGTCTTACGCTGAAGGAATATGAAATGCTCTGTCTCCTTTTGAAAAACAGCGGCACAGTGCTTTCCAGAACCCAGCTTTTAAATCAAATATGGGGATATGAATTTGATGGGGAAAGCAGGACAGTAGATGTACATATCCGTACTTTAAGACAAAAATTGGGGACAGCGGGAAATCTTGTGGAAACAGTGAGAGGAGTGGGATATAAAATCGGCGGGAAGGCATAGAAAAATATAACACGCAATATGTAAAAAGTTCTGGTGAGATAGCGCTGCTATTCACAGGACTTTTTTGCTTTTTGTTGCCGGATATGGAAGTGAGATGGTATAATCAGAATAACAGAAAAAGCGCTTGAAGGGAGGAGGCAGTATGGATATTGTAATTGTAGTAGTCTCAACTATCGTTTTTGGGATTTTTTCCAAAGCCTTGGTAAATGTCCCGTATATGATATGGGGGATTTTTGACTGGATATTTGCTGTCACTTTTATTTTATGGCTGCTTTATATGGCGTCTCTCTATGTTGCTGCAAAAATGCAGGATGAAAATGGGGAAAGAAACTGGAAAATCTTATTAAAGGCTCTGGTGTTTGGAACGGCGGCAGCACTTGTAAAAATGGGAATTGACGCAGTTACACAAAAGATAGCGGCAAATCAGGATAATATGATGTATGCAGCAGCAATTATGGAATTGGAGATTCTGCTTTTTGGAAGCGCAGCCATGTTGTTTTTATATTTTTTTGCTGCAAAGAAGAAATTCACTTCATGGAATAAATCTTTAAATGTATATGCAGCAACAGGAGGAGGTATCCTTGCCGTATATCTGGCAGCAGTTTATTATTATCTTTTTAAGATAAAATGGGCGCTGGAACGTTTCAGCGGGGCAGTACAGGAAGTTGGAATAGAGAAGGCAAAATGGAATCTGTCAGTAAAATTTGCCAGAGAATCGGCTGTGATAGGAATGCTGGTATATGTGGCATTTTTTATAACACTGTGGCTTGCTCTGAGGAAAGGTTCAGAAGATAGGAATATATAAAATATGTTGAATTAAGGGGAAACTTGCTATGAATTTTTCTTGCGTTTCCCCTTGAAAATTTTTACAATAAATATGTCAAATCTTATTCACTGTATTCTCAGTGAAATTCTCTTTTTTCAATATTTTAATAGACTTTTTGCGAGGCTGAATTGAAAAAGTAAATTCCAGTGCAGGACTAAATTCCACTGGTCTTTAACATTTAGCCTGAGTTGAGAGGTTTTTGAAGTAAAAATTCCAGATATCTGTTATAATTAGGCTGACTTCTTATAAAAAATCCGATTTCCGGACATGGCAAATGGGCTACTGGAATTCTGTGTGCGAGACTAAATTCCACCAGCCACATTAAAAAAATGTGAAAAGTTTACTTCCAGTCCGACAGCAGATTTTTGTAAGTTATTAACGGTTATAGCGAATCAGCTTAGGTGTTAGAGTAACCTCATCGGGTGAAATGCGCTTAAGCTGAAGTGCTTTCAGGATGTTTTCACCGAACACTTCCAACGCAGCGTCATAAGGTGTTTTTCCACCCAGACTTTTTCTGGGAGTAGAATTGATGTGATTTACAATCAGATTCACATCCCATTGTGTCAGATACTCAAAGTTTGTTCCTTTAGGAAGTATCATGCGCAGCATAGTGTGGGTATTTTCCACACCGCCTTTCTGTCCGTTTCTCATAGGGTCACAATAATAAATACTGGTACGCTGAATCCCCTCCACACCTGTTTCAAGCGCTTCAGGATCACCGAATTCAGAACCTCTGTCTGTAAGCAGATATTCAAACAGAGAAAGGAATTCATAGGTTCCCAGACGTTTTTCCAGATGATCGAAAACAAGGCGTACAGCGCCCTTTGTACAGCGGTTCATAAGGAATGCCAGAAAGAGTTTTTCTTTTGGAAAAAAGAAGGTTAACAGGGTCTTTTTAGATTCCCGCGAAGAATGAACGGTGTCCATTTCCACATGAATGTCAGGGTTTAATAACTGAAAATCTGCATAAGTCCGCTTCTCAAAAACAGACCGGTCAGTGATCTGCGTTTTATGACATTTGCGAGGCTTAAACTTGGTTTTACGTTTCAGGTCAATGTTTCTGGCAGTGAATAATCCGTTGTCAAGATAAGTGTACATGGTACGGACAGACATATCCAGTTCCGGATGGTTCGCCGCGATCTGATAGGGAGACTGTCCCTGTTCGATCAACGGAGAGATAATCATGTCCTTTTGATGGAGTTCCCGTTTTGTCATGTTGATACCGGATCTGGAATCCCGGAGTTTTTCGTGATATTTTCTGTCAGCAAAGCGTGCGTTGTAGCTGTATTTGTGAGCAATCGTACAGAGATTGATTTTCTTTGTACAGCCATTGCAGACATAAGGAGCCCGGTCAAGCCTGCAGCAGCGTTCTTTTTCAAAGTCTTTGCAGGTCTGATTACAGGTGGGACAGGAAGCGCACTTCACGCCGCAAAGGATAATCTTGCCGCAGGCATTGGTCTTTTTACAATGATAACGATGGATACAGAAGTTTTTCGCATTATAAAAAGTGCCTTTGTGATACCAGTCAGACAACCGATGAGCTCTTACTTCTTTAGAGATGGTAGTGGGATCCTTGCACAGGAATCTGGCGATATCTTTAAAGGATGTACCCTTGTTCAATTCGTTTTCAATATAAATACGATCTTCAAGAGTAAGATGCTTTTGGTTACCAGGAATATATTTACTCATAGTGTTCCTCCTTCTACTGCTGTCAGAAGGAGAGATAACCATAACATTTTTGTATGAAAGAGTAAACATCAACTGTGCGGAGGTAAATTCCACCGCATAAGCGGGCGGTGGAATTTAAAATTTCATTTTAGGGACTTTTTGCGAGGAGGAAAACTATATGGATATTGTTTTTTATAGATGGTATAATATTACCATGGAAACGGAGGCATTATGAACAATACAATTTTTGATGATGTTTTCCGTACTATATTGGAGAAAATGCCGCGATTGGTAATTCCTCTTATTAATGAAGTTTTTAAAACTACTTATCCAGACGATATTAAAATGATACAATGGAGAAATGAACATGAAGGAACAAATGGAGAAGTAATTACAGATTCCTGTTTGCGGATTGGGGATAAAGTATACCATTTTGAGTGTCAGAGTATAGACGATAGAACTATGGCAATTCGAATGATAGAGTATGATTTTGTCATTGCGTTGGATTTTAGTGAAAAGAGAGGAAGAAATTATATTCTTCGTTTTCCGCATTCTGCTGTTTTGCAGTTGAGAAGCAGTAAAAATACTCCCGATTTTCTGGAAGTGAAGGTTATTTTTCCAGATGAAAAATCGTATGATTATCGTATTCCTGTGGTAAAAATAGAAAATTATACAAAAGAGGATATTTTTCAGAAAAAATTATTCATGATGCTTCCTTTTTATGTTATGCGTTATGAAAAGAGAAAAAAGCGGTTGGAGAAACATAAAGAGGAGCTACAGGAGTTATTGGAAGAGTATGAGTATATTAGAAAACAACTGGAGCAATCCAGGGAAAAATCGAACTTATATATGAATATGATTACATTAATAAAAGAAGTTGCAAACTATATTTTCAGAGATGAAGAAAATGTCAGGAAAGGACTGGGTGATGTTATGGGTGGACAGATTTTGGAACTGGAATCAGAAAGGCTGGAGGCGCTTGGGCAGAAGAAGCTTCTTACATTAATTTCTCTTATGACGGAAAACGGTAGAGAAGCAGAGCTTTCAAGATTAAGCAGTGATCCGGAATTTTTATCTCAAATGATGAAAGCCTACCATCTTGACGAGAAGATAAAATAATCTACGGCAGCTTACAATAAATAAAAGCATAATAAAACATACAAACGAGGAGACAGAATATGAAATCATTAGTAATAGCAGAGAAACCTTCTGTGGGAAGGGATATAGCAAGAGTTCTTCACTGCACACAGAAAGGAAACGGAAGTCTGGAAGGAAAGGACTATGTAGTAACCTGGGCGCTGGGACATCTTGTAACACTTGCAGACCCGGAAGAGTACGATAAAAAATATATAAAATGGGAAATGCAGACACTTCCCATGATGCCGGAAAAAACAAAGCTTGTAGTAATCAAGCAAACAGGAAAGCAGTATAATGCAGTGAAAACACAGCTTTTCCGAAAGGATATAAAAGACGTAATTATTGCTACAGATGCAGGCAGGGAGGGAGAACTGGTTGCCAGATGGATTCTGGAAAAATCAGGATGCAGAAAACCAATTAAGAGACTGTGGATTTCTTCTGTGACAGATAAGGCGATTAAAGACGGATTTTCCAATCTTAAAGACGGAAGGGCGTACGACAATCTTTACAGAGCGGCAGAAGCGCGAGCAGAGGCGGACTGGCTTGTTGGCATGAACGGAACAAGAGCGCTTACCTGTAAATATAATGCACAGCTTTCATGCGGGCGTGTACAGACGCCTACACTTGCCATTATTGAAAAGAGAGAGGAAGAAATCCGTAATTTTAAGCCAAAAGAATATTACAGTGTTACTTTGACAGCAGAAAATGTGCAATGGACATGGAGGGAAGAAAAAAGCAGAAGTTTTTCCACCTTTAAGAAAGAAAAAGCGGAGGAAGTTCTGAAAAATGTAACAGGACAGGGGCTTCATATTACTTCTGTGGAGACAAAGGCAAAGAAATCATATAGCCCCGGACTTTATGACCTTACTACGCTCCAGAGAGAAGCAAATCAGAAATTTGGATTTTCTGCAAAAGAGACGTTAAATATTATGCAGAGACTTTATGAAAACCATAAGGTGCTTACATATCCAAGAACAGATTCCAGATATATTGGAAAAGATGTAGTTCCAACTATCAAGGAGCGCCTTCGTGCCTGTGGAACAGGACCCTATAAAAAACTGGCGGGAGTTCTTGTAAATAAGCCGGTGCAGGTAAACGGAAGTTTTGTAGATGATAAAAAAGTAAGCGACCATCATGCAATTATCCCAACAGAGCAGTTTGTTCAGCTTAATCATATGACAAATGAGGAGCGGAAAATTTACGATATGGTAGTGAGACGCTTTTTAAGTGTTCTGTATCCTCCCTGTGTCTATGAGGAAGTTACAATGGAGGGAACGGCTGCCGGAAATACTTTTACAGCAAAGGGAAAAATTGTGAAAGAATCCGGTTGGAAAGCCGTTTATGAAAATGATTTGGAGGAGCATGAGGAAAAGGACGAAATCTTAAAAGAACAGAAACTTCCAGAGCTTACAAAGGGACAGTGCTTAAAAATCGAAAAAGCTCTGATTCATACAGGAAAGACAAAGCCTCCGGCAAGATTTACAGAGGCAACTCTTCTGGGAGCAATGGAAAATCCGGTAAAATATATGGAAAGCAGAAAGGCGGAGGACGTTCGCACTCTGGGAGAAACAGGCGGGCTTGGAACGGTCGCTACAAGAGCGGATATTATAGAAAAGCTTTTTAACAGTTTTCTCATGGAAAAGAAGGGGCAGGAAATTTATCTTACTTCCAAGGCAAAGCAGCTTCTTTCTCTTGTGCCGGAAGATTTAAGGAAACCGGAGCTTACAGCAGACTGGGAGAGAAAGCTTTCAGATATTTCAAAGGGAAAGATGAAAAAAGCGGATTTTCTACGGGAAATTAAAGACTATACATGTGAAATCGTAGAGGAAATAAAAGGTGGGGAGAAAACCTTCCGACATGACAACCTCACAAATAAAATCTGCCCGCAGTGTGGAAAACGTCTTCTTGCAGTAAACGGAAAAAACAGCAAAATGCTTGTCTGTCAGGACAGAGAGTGCGGATACAGAGAGACGATTTCCAGAACAACAAATGCACGTTGTCCCAAGTGCCATAAGCGTATGGAAATGTATGTAAAGGGAAAAGAAGAAACCTTTGTGTGCGCCTGCGGATATAAAGAAAAGCTTTCCGCTTTCCAGGCAAGGAGGGAAAAGGAAGGGGCAGGCGTAAATAAACGCGATGTGCAGAAATATATGCGCCAGCAGCAAAAAGAGGCAAAAGAACCGGTAAATAATGCCTTTGCTCAGGCATTGGCAGGAATCAAACTGGATTAAGCAGAAAGGAAGGAAAAATATGCGCCGCAATGTTTCACTGGAAGAAATTTCCGATGGAAAATTATATGGATTAAACGATATGGTAAAAGCAGACTGTCAGGACTGTAAAGGATGCTGTGACTGCTGTACAGGAATGGGGGATTCTGTTATTTTAGATCCCCTGGATGTACACAGACTTTCTGTGAATCTTGGGAAAACTCCGGAAAAACTTATGGAAAAAGAACTGGTGCTTGGAGTGTCAGACGGAAATATTCTTCCGCATCTTTCTATGGAAGGAAAAGATGAGAAGTGTGTGTTTCTGAATCAGGAAGGAAGGTGCTCCATACACAGCTTTCGCCCCGGATTCTGCCGGCTGTTTCCTCTTGGAAGATATTATGAAGACGGAAGCTTTCAGTATATCCTCCAGATTCATGAATGCAAAAAGCAGAACAGAAGCAAAATAAAAGTAAAAAAATGGATTGACACGCCGGATATAAAGCAGTATGAAAAATTTGTATCAGACTGGCATTATTTTCTTTTGGATGTGCAGGAGGTTCTTTATGAAACAGAGGACAGCACTCTTATTAAAAATCTGAATATGTATGTAGTGAGCCGTTTTTATTTGACGCCCTATAATGGAGAAAAAGATTTTTATGAGCAGTTTTATGAAAGACTGAAGGAAGGAAAAGAGCTTCTTGCTCTTCGTTGATTGTGAAGAAATATAAATTATAATTTTAACAAAGAAATAGAAAAATAAGAAATAAAAATAGTAAAAAACAGAAAAATAATTGCATAATATCAAAAATAATTGTATAATATAGACAAAACAATCCGAGTCTTTTCAGAGGGAAAAGACCGATGGGTATTGTCCTGTGAATCAATGCCTCCCGCGTTTGGAAAGGATTGGAATATAACATCCAAAACTTTGTTTTCAGAAAGGAGGCTTATTATGCAGAATGCGTATAATGGCAAAATTGCAAGAATCAACCTTACAACTGGTGAAATTAAAACAGAAGAGCTGAATATGGAGCTGGCAGAGAAATTTATTGGAGGCAGGGGACTTGGTACAAAAATGCTTTATGATGAAGGCATTGCCAAAGTAGAACCTTTATCTCCGGAGAATAAGCTCATTTATATTACCGGCCCTATGACAGGAACAAAATCTCCTACTGCAGGAAGATATATGGTAGTGACGAAATCTCCTCTTACAGGGATGATTGCCTGCTCCAATTCCGGCGGCAAATGGGGAGGAAAACTGAAATATGCCGGATGGGATGCTGTTATTGTAGAAGGCAAAGCAGAAAAGCCTTCCTATATAAATATAGAGGATGACAAGATTGAAATTCTTGACGCAGCTTCCTATACAGGTATGATGAGCGAAAAGGTTGATGAAGAACTGAAAAAGGTACACCCGGATTGTTCTGTATTAAATATTGGACCTGCCGGAGAACATCTCTCTCTTCTGGCAGCAATTATGAATGATAAAGACCGTGCGGCAGGAAGAAGCGGCGTTGGTGCAGTTATGGGTTCTAAGAATTTAAAGGCGATTACTGTTACAGCAACAAAAAAAGTAATTCCTGCAGCAGATGAGGAAGCTTTAAAGGCAGCGACAAAGGAATGCAACCGCAAAATTAAAGAAAATGGTGTAACAGGAGGCGGTCTTCCTACATATGGAACAGCGGTACTTGTAAACATTATTAATAACACAGGTTCTTTCCCTACAAGAAACTGGCAGGAATCTTACTATGAACCGGCAGACGATACTTCCGGTGAAACATTGAAAGAAAAATATCTTGTGAAAAATGCAGCCTGCCACAGATGTCCGATTGGCTGCGGTCGTGTAGTGAAAGTTGGAGATAAAGTTGTGGGAGGACCGGAGTACGAGCCGTTGTGGGCATATGGCGGAAACTGCGGAATCAATGATCTGGAAGCAATCGATGAGGCAAATATGTGGTGTAATGAATATGGACTGGATGCCATTTCTACACCGTGTACCATTGCAGCAGCTATGGAATTATATGAAAAAGGCTATATTACAGATGAGGACTGTGATGGAATCCCGCTGAAATGGGGAGATTCCCGTGCAGTTGTGGAATGGACAAAGCGAATGGGAGAAGGAAAAGGGCTTCTTGCAAGATTAATGGCAGACGGCTCTTACAGACTTTGTGAATTCTTTAAACATCCGGAATATTCTATGAGTGTAAAGAAACAGGAGATGCCGGCTTATGATGCACGAGGTATTCAGGGAATTGGTATCACTTATGCCACAAGTAACCGTGGCGGATGCCATGTTCGTGGATATATGATTTCTCCTGAGGTTTTAGGTCTTCCGGAACAGCTTGACAGAACTACAACAGAAGGAAAAGCCCAGTGGTGTAAGATTTTCCAGGATTTGACAGCCGTAATTGATTCTATGGGACTTTGTCTTTTCTCTTCTTTTGCACTGGGAGCGCCGGATTATGCAGCACTTTTAAATGCAGGAACAGGAACTTCCTATACAGCGGACACCCTTCTTGAAGTGGGAGAGCGTATTTATAATCTTGAGCGTCTGTTTAATAAGGCAGCAGGAATGCGTCCGGAAGATGACAGACTTCCAAAACGTCTGACAGAAGAACCTATTAAAAACGGACCTTCCAAAGGTCAGGTAAGCCAGATTAAAGTGACGCTTCCTCAGTATTATGAAGTGAGAGGATGGGAAAATGCCTTCCCCACAGAGGAGACACTGAAACGTCTTGGTCTTGAAGAATAATAAGCGTTTTATAGGGAGATGCAAAGCATCTCCCTTTTAATAAAAAGGAATGAATATATTATGATAGAAGTAAGATTGTTTGCCACATTCCGGGAAGGAAGAGAAAAGATTTACTATATGGATGCAGAAAAGATAAAAAAGGCTTCTGATGCTTTAGATATTTTGGAGATTCCCAAGGAAGAAGTTGCAATCTGTCTGATAAACGGCAGACATTCATCTGTAGATACAGAGGTACAGAACGGAGATATTCTGGCTGTTTTTCCTCCTGTGGGAGGCGGTTGAATGGAACGTTATAAAAGACAGATTTCTATGCCTCAGATTGGAACAGAAGGGCAGAAGCTCTTGGAAAAATCTACAGTGGCAGTTGTGGGTGCTGGCGGTCTTGGAGCTCCTGTGCTTACTTATCTTGCAGCAGCAGGAGTCGGAAATATCCGTATTATAGATAAAGATACCGTAGAAGAAAGCAATTTAAACAGACAGTTTCTTTACGGACCGGAGGATATTGGAAGAAAAAAGGCAGAGGCAGCAAAGGAAAAGCTGGAAAAACAAAATCCACAGATAAAAGTTACAGCAGTTTCTGAAGAATTTACAGAAGAAAACGGCAGGGAGCTTTTAAATGGTGCGGATGTCATCATAGACTGTGTAGACTCCATAAAAACAAGAATGGCAGTAAATAAAATATGTCTGTTAAATCAAATTCCTCTTGTGGAAGGCGGAATTTATGGATTTTACGGCTTTGTAACCACAGTTTTTAAAGACAGTCCCTGTCTTTCTTGTATGGGTTATACAAAAGAAATGGAGCAGAAGGAGATTCCTTCATTAGGAGCAGCCGCAGGTGTGATTGGAAGTATTCAGGCTGTGGAAGGTTTAAAAATACTTCTTGGAAAAGGAGAGCCTTTTTACGGAAGGATTCTCCAATATGATGGCCTTAGCGGTTCATTTGATGAAATTACGGTAGAAAAAAAGAAAGACTGCAGTCTTCATAAGGCAGCAGAAATGGAGTTTTTCAAAAATGATTGACAGTTATGGAAGAGAAATTGATTATATACGCATATCTATTACAGACAGATGCAATTTAAGATGTGTGTACTGTATGCCGGAATGCGGTGTGGAATCTGTTTCTCATGATAAAATTCTCAGGTATGATGAAATTTTGTACCTTGGAGAGATTTTTGCAGAGCTAGGAATTAAAAAAATAAAAATCACAGGGGGAGAGCCCCTTGTGAGAAAAGGAGCGTCTTCTTTTATACGGGATTTAAAAAGCATACCGGGAATTGAGAAGGTGACGATTACAACAAACGGGGTAAATCTGGAAGGATGTCTGGAAGAGCTTTCGAATGCAGGAATTGATGGAATTAACCTGAGTCTGGATACGCTGAATCCGGAAGTGTTTTTTAAGATTACAAGAAGAAATGAGTTTGAAAAGGTAATGAGAGGATTTCAGGCAGCACTTATGCACAAAGAGATTCCTCTTAAAATAAACTGTGTTCCTATGGGAATCAAAGGACAGGATATTTTTGAGCTGGCAGAGCTTTCCAGAAAATATCCGGTACATGTAAGGTATATTGAAATGATGCCCATTGGTCTTGGAAAAGAATATACAGGATGCACAGAGACAGAAATTTTAAGAGAGCTGGAAAAACGATACGGGACATCTGAAATGTTTTCAGGAAGTCTTGGAAATGGTCCGGGGCATTATTATGAATTTCCGGGATTTAAGGGAAAAATCGGATTTATCAGCGCAATGAGCCATAAATTCTGTTCTTCCTGCAACAGGGTACGTCTCACTTCAGAAGGTTATTTAAAAACCTGCCTGCAGTATGATGTAGGAACAGATTTGCGGGCGCTTCTTCGAAACGGAGCCTCAAAAGAGGAAATCAAAGAAGCGATTGGAAAGGCAATACAGGAAAAACCGCGGGCTCATCAGTTTACAGAAAAACAGGACAGGCACGGAGAACAGCATATGATGTCTCAGATAGGCGGTTAAAAAGGTGGATACAGACAGATTGTCTGTTGCACATAGAAAAAGGTACTTACAAGGAGGAAATGAAAAATGATGAAAAAAAGACTGGTATTATTACTGGCAGCAGCGATGACAATTTCTGCAGGCGTATGCACGGTATATGCGGAGGATGCCCCTGCAGAAGAAAAAGGGGAGCTTATGATGGCAACTACTACAAGTACGGCAGATACAGGGCTTCTTGATTATCTGGCTCCTATTTTTAAGGAAGATACAGGCTGGGAGCTGAAATGGGATGCAGTTGGAACTGGCGAGGCTTTAAAAATGGGAGAAAACGGGGATGTTGACATTGTTCTTGTCCATGCAAAAGCAAGCGAAGAGGAGTTTGTAAAAAACGGCTTCGGTGTAGAGCGTTTTCCGGTTATGTACAATGATTTTATTGTAGTAGGACCAACAGAGCCGGTGGAGGCAACTGATGATATAGAAGCTGCTTTTACCCAGATTACAGAGGAAAAACTTACCTTTGTATCAAGAGGAGATGATTCCGGTACAGATAAGAAAGAAAAGAAAATATGGGAAGCATTGGAGATTGACCCTACAGTGAACGAAAATTATATAGAATCCGGTCAGGGAATGGGCGCAACTCTTACAATGGCAGATGAGAAAAAAGCATATTGTCTTACAGACAGAGGCACTTATCTGAAAATGAAAAAGGACGCAGACGTACCTCTTGAGCTTGAAATTGTATGTGAGGGAGCAAAAGACCTTTTGAATCAGTACGGCGTAATTGCAGTAAACCCGGAAAAATATCCGGAAGTAAATAATGAAGGAGCAAATGACTTTATTGAGTGGATTTGTTCAGAAGATGTTCAGAAAATGATTGGCGAATATGGTGTGGAAGATTACGGACAGGCGCTCTTTACACCAAATGCAGGAACGGACAATTAAATGAATGGTTTAGAGGAATGGGTAAATCGGATTTTTTCGGATGTGGGGGTTTATGATGCCATCAAGGTAACATTTCAGATGGCGTTATCCTCTACCCTTATCTCCTCTATGCTGGGAATTTTCATGGGTCTTTTGTTGGAAAGAGTAGATTTTCCGGGAAAGAGGATGGTCGTACGTATTAACAGAACACTCATGGGAGTTCCCCCTGTTGTTGTGGGGCTGTTTGTATATATGCTTACCATGAGAAGAGGTCCTCTTGGATTTATGGGGCTTCTTTTTTCTATAAAAGGTATGGTGCTGGCGCAGACGATTATCATTACGCCGGTAATATGCGGGATGACATATTCCTACGCGGCAAAAACAGCGCCTGCTGTGCGTACCTTTGCAAAGACGATGGGAGCAGGAAGAATGCAGACAGACCTCCTTCTTATACGGGAGATGAAGTATGAGCTGTATTTTGTAATCATAACAGGCTTTGGGCGTTCTATCAGCGAGGTGGGGGCAGTTATGCTTGTAGGAGGAAATATTAAAGGCAGTACAAGAACTATGACGACAGCCATTGCGCTTTTAAAAAGCCAGGGGATTTTTTATGAGGGAATGGCGCTGGGAATACTTCTTCTTGCTATGGCATTTGTAATTCAATGTCTGGCTGATTTTTTCCGCAGGGAGGCAGAAGAAAATGAGAATTACTGACCTGGAAAAGAAAGTGGGAGATTTTTCTCTTCATATAGAAAATCTGGAAATTGAAGAAGGGCATATTTATGGGTTTATCGGTGGAAACGGAAGCGGAAAGACAACGGCGGCCAAATTGATTATGGATATTTTAAAGCCGGATAAAGGAGAAATTTTTTATGACGGGCTGGAGCTTAAAGAAATTACCATGACAGCACAAAGACCGTATCTTCTTCACAGTAATGTGTATGAAAATCTGATTTATCCGCTGAAAATAAGAAAAAGGAAGCCGGATAAAGAGAAGGCAGACAGGCTTTTGGAGGAATTTGGACTTCTTCATAAAAAGAATCAGTATGCCAGAAGCCTTTCAAGCGGAGAACAGCAGAAGCTTTCTCTTCTTCGGGCTTTAATTTTCAGTCCAAAGCTGATTATTGTAGATGAGACGCTTTCCAATATGGACCCGGAAAGTGTGGAAAAATTTGAAGCCATGATTTTGGAAAAACAGAAAGAAGCTTCTGTTACATGGATTATTATCAGCCACCGTCTGTCCCAGATTTACAAGCTCTGCGACAGAGTATGTTTTTTTTACAAAGGACAGGTAATTGCATCAGGAGAAAAAGAAGAGGTTTTATTTGGAAATCAAGATGAGAGAATCCGAAAATTTGTGTCAAAAGAAGTGATACAAAGGGAGAGTGAGATATGAAATTTTTACAGGTAGATACCATTTCCCAGGCACGGGAAAAGCTTTTACGGGAAGTGGGTGAAAATTTTGCGAAAGTGGAAACTGTAAATCTTGCGGAAGCTTATGGAAGGTGTCTTGCAGAGGAGATTTATGCAGAAGAGAATATTCCTGACTTTCGAAGAGCTACAGTGGACGGATATGCAGTAAAATCATCAGACACACAGGGAGCGGGAGAGAGCATCCCTGTATTTTTATCTGTTGTGGAAGAAATTTCCATTGGAAGCCCTGCACTTTTAGAAATCAAAAGTGGGGAGTGTGCTTATGTTCCTACAGGAGGAATGATTCCTGACGGAGCGGACGCTATGGTTATGGTGGAATATACAGAGCTTTTTAATAAAAAAGAAGCGGCTGTTTATACATCTGTTTCTGCTGGAAGCGGCGTTGTTCAGATTGGAGAGGACGCAAAGAAGGGAGAAATTCTTCTTTCAAAAGGAACAGTGATTCGCTCTGCGCAGACAGGTGTTCTTGCCTCTCTTGGAAAGCATACGGTAAAGGTTTATGCACCGTGGCATATCACCATCATTTCTACAGGAGATGAGCTGGCAGAAGTGGGAGAGAAAAAAGGAAGATGTCAGGTGTACGACATTAATACCCATGCACTTTGCGCTCTGGCAAAAGAAAAGGGAATGATAGTGGAAAAAGCCTTTGCAGTAAAAGATGAAGAGGAAAAAATAGAAAAGGCATTAAAAGAGGCTCTTCTATGCAGCGATATTGTGGTGATTTCCGGAGGAAGTTCTCAGGGAAAAAAAGATATGACAGCAGATATTATAGACAAAATCGCAGAGCCGGGAGTATGGACGCACGGTCTTGCCCTGAAGCCTGGCAAACCTACCATAGTGGGAATGGACAAGCCGTCAGGCGCACTTCTTGTAGGGCTTCCGGGACATCCTGTTGCTGCCATTATGGTATTTAAGCTTCTTCTTATCTGGCTTCAGCAGAATTTAAGGGGAGAAAAAGAGTCTCCCGGCGTTCCGGCTGTTCTGTCTTCGAATATTCCGGGGGCAGCAGGGCGTGCAGTATGCCAGACTGTGAAACTTAAAAAAGAAGAAGATGGTTACAGGGCAATTCCTGTATTTGGAAAATCCGGTCTGATGCACACCCTTACTCAGGCAGATGGATATGTAATTGTAGAGGCAGATGAGGAAGGATTAGGCACAGGGGAGACGGTATACGTACAGTTATTGTAGGAGGCATTATGGGAAAAAGAAATTTATATTTAAAAACAACGCCTGTTCAGGAAGCCGTTGACATTTACAAAAAAGAAGTAAAAAAACGTGTGAAGCTGCAATATGAAACGATTCCTGTAACAGAATCTTTAAACAGGATAACAGGAAAAGCTGTTTATGCAAAATATTGTTCTCCGCTTTTTAATGCGGCTGCAATGGATGGAATTGCAGTGAATGCGGAAAAAACAAAAGGGGCTTCTGAAAATAATCCGGTAGAGCTTGTTCTCGGAAAGGATTATCAGATTATTGATACAGGAGATCCGATTCATGAGCCTTATGATGCTGTGATTATGGCGGAGGATTTACTTGAGACAGAGGATGAAAATAAAGTGAGAATTATTTCTCCGGCAGTGCCGTGGCAGCATATAAGACCAGTGGGAGAAGATATTGTAGCAGGAGAGATGATTCTTCCGGGAAGACATTGTATTTGCCCAATTGATGTAGGAGTATTACTGTCAGGAGGCATTGTAGAGATTGAAGTAGTAAAAAATCCAACTGTTGCAATTTTCCCAACAGGAACGGAAATTATTGAGCCGGGAACAGAGCCAAAGGACGGGGATATTATAGAATCCAATTCCAGAATGTTTGAAAATATGGCAAAGGTGCAGGGTGCGGAAGCAGTGCGCTTTGGGACGATTCCGGACGATTATGAAAAAATCCGCAAGGCAGTAAAAGAAGCTGCGGAAAACTTTGATATGGTAATTATAAACGCAGGCTCCAGCGCAGGAACAGAAGATTATACAGTTCATGTTTTGCGGGAACTGGGGGAAGTAATTATCCACGGAGTTTCCATTAAGCCTGGAAAACCGGTTATTCTTGCTTTTGTAAATAATAAACCGGTAATTGGACTGCCCGGTTATCCAGTATCTGCGTACATAGGGTTTGAAAATTTTGTGTCCCCTGTTCTTTCCTACATGGGCGGTAGAGTGGAGAAAAAGAATCAGAAAGTAGAGGCTGTTATTTCAAGACGTCTTGTATCCAGCTTAAAGCATAAAGAATATGTGCGTGTAAAAGTGGGATGTGTAGGAGATAAAATCGTAGCTGCGCCGCTGGCAAGAGGCGCAGGGGCTGCCATGTCTCTTGTGCGCGCTGACGGCTTTTGTGTAATTCCTCAGAACAGCGAAGGATGTGAAGCAGGAGAAACGCTGGAAGTAGAGCTTTATCGGGAGATGGAAGAAATCAAAAATACAGCCGTGATTATCGGAAGCCACGATTTGATTCTCGATGTTATGGCAGATATGATGCCGAACCAATTTCCTGGAATGTATTTGTCAAGCACCCATGTGGGAAGCATGGGGGGACTTATGGCATTAAAAAGAGGCGAGGCTCATATTGCTCCAGTTCATATGCTGGATGAGGAGACAGGTATTTATAATGTATCTTACATAGAAAAGCTGTTTCAGGAACCTGTTGCTCTTATTAAAGGAGTAGGAAGAGTACAGGGAATTATGGTAAAGAAAGGGAATCCATTAAATATTTCTTCTATAGAAGATTTAAAGAAAGTACGTTTTGTGAATCGTCAACGTGGTGCAGGAACAAGAATGCTGCTTGATTTCTGTCTGAAAAAGAGAGGAATTCTTACGGAAGAAATAAAGGGATACGACAGAGAGGCGGCAACACATATGGCAGTGGCAGCCCTTGTAGCAGGAGAAAGTGCAGACGCAGGTCTTGGAATCCGTTCCGCAGCTCTTGCTATGAAGCTTGATTTCATTGAAGTAGGGCAGGAGGAATATGATTTCGCAGTTCCTGAAAAATACCTGGAGCTTCCTTATATACAGGCGTTTATACAGATTTTGAAAAGCGAAGAATTTCATCAAAAGCTTCAGGAGCTGGGGGGATATACATGGAAGAGAGCAGGAGAGATTGTAAAAATCAACAGGAATCGTCAGGATGGGTAAAAGCTTTATACAGGCAGCCGGAGAAAAAACAGCCGTTTCTCTCAGAAGAAAGTCTTTTTCTTGTAAAGGATAAGGGAATTGAAGGAGACGTTCACGGAGACGGAGGGGAACGACAGGTTTTAATTTTTACAGAAGCCCAGAAAAAATGGATGGAAACACAGGATATAAAAGGATTTTGTTTTTCGAAATTAAAAGAAAATATTCTTCTTGAGGGCAGTGAGGTTTTAGAGTCCGGAGATGTATTGACAGCAGGTGAAGCTGAGCTTATAGTAACGCAGGAAAAGAAGGAATGCTATCCGGAACTCTGTGAATTTTCGAAAAAAAATGAGAAATGTATGCTAGCCGGCGCGCATTTGTTTGCCAGTGTAAGAAAAGGCGGAAAAATAAGCAGGGGAATGATTTGTACATTGAAAAAAGAACAGTAACGTGATAGTATAAGAGCGGAAATAAAGTTCATTTTAAACTATATAAATTCACAGCAGGAGGAGAAATAATGAGTCAGAAAAGAGACTATGCAAAAGAGAGCCTTGAGATGCACTATGAGAAAAAGGGAAAAATTGAGATGGTATCTACCGTTGCCCTGAACTCAAAAGATGATTTATCTCTTGCATATACACCGGGAGTTGCACAGCCATGTCTGGAAATTCAGAAAGACGTGGAAAAATCTTACGAGCTGACACGCCGCTGGAATATGTGTCTCGTTGTGACAGACGGTACAGCCGTTCTTGGTCTTGGAGATATTGGACCGGAGGCAGGAATGCCGGTTATGGAAGGAAAATGTGTACTGTTTAAGGAGTTTGGCGGTGTTGATGCATTCCCTCTTTGCATTAAGAGCAAGGATGTAGACGATATTGTAAATACTATTTATCTTATTTCAGGAAGCTTTGGCGGTGTCAATCTGGAGGATATTTCCGCTCCGAGATGTTTTGAAATCGAGCAGAAATTAAAAGAAAAATGTGATATTCCGATTTTCCATGACGACCAGCACGGAACGGCAGTTATCACACTGGCAGGTCTTATTAATGCCTTAAAGCTTACTGGAAGAAAGAAAGAAGAATCCAGAATTGTAGTAAATGGAGCAGGAGCAGCAGCCATTGCCATTACAAAGCTTCTTCTCTCCTATGGCTTTGAAGATATTACACTGTGTGACAGAACAGGAGCTATTTATGAGGGACGTACAGAAGGTATGAACCCTGTAAAAGAAGAGATGGCAAAAATTACAAACCCGGCGAAAAAGCAGGGTGGTCTTAAAGATGTTATTGAAGGGGCCGATATTTTTATCGGCGTAAGCGCTCCGAACAGCCTGACACAGGATATGGTTCGTTCCATGAATGCAGAGCCGATTGTATTTGCGTGTGCGAATCCGGTTCCTGAAATCAGCCCGGACGATGCGGCAGCAGCAGGAGCAGCAGTTGTTGCTACAGGAAGAAGCGATTATCCAAACCAGATTAATAATGTTCTTGCATTCCCTGGAATTTTCCGTGGTACATTCGATGTACGCGCAAAAGAAATTAACGATGAGATGAAATTTGCGGCAGCTCTTGCTATTGCAGATATTATTCCGGAGAGCGAATTAAGAGCAGACTACATTGTTCCGGATCCGTTAAATCCTGAGGTTGCAAAGAAGGTTGCGGCAGCAGTTGCCAAAGCTGCTGTTGATACCGGTGTGGCACGTATCAGATAAAGGAAATGGCAAAGAAAAATATTTCAAAAAAGGACATATTATATGAGTATGCATTTATTACGGTTGCCATGCTCATTATATCAGCTAGCATATACTTTTTTCTGATTCCAAGTAAGGTAGTCATCGGAAGTATCTCCGGTCTTGCTATGGTACTTTCAGAACTTACGGGATTTTCCATATCCATGCTTACTATGGCGCTGAATGTGGTGCTTCTGGTGATAGGATTTCTTTTAGTTGGAAAGGAATTCGGTGTAAAGACGGTATATACTTCTATGTTACTTCCTATATTTCTCGGGATTTTTGAAGTAATATGTCCGTTATCCGGTTCTGTAACAGGAAATAATGTATATGATGTATTTGCTTATATTCTTGTGGCAGGATTTGGCCAGGCAATTCTTTTTAATGTCAATGCTTCCTCAGGAGGCATTGATATTGCAGCGAAAATTATCAGTAAATATACACGTATGGAAATCGGAAAAGCCGTGACACTTGCAGGAATGGTAACTGCCATGAGTTCTATTTTTGTGTATGGACCGGGATGTCTTGTAGTCAGCATGCTTGCAACGTATGCAAACGGTCAGGTAATTGATTACTTCATCGGCGGTATCAATAAGAAAAAGAGAATTTGTATCTTATCGAAGAATTATGAGGAAATTCAGAATTTTATCTTAAATGAAATGGGAAGAGGAATTACTCTTTACACAGCAAAGGGTGCATTTCAGCAGGAAGAGCAGACAGAACTTGTGACGATTATGACAGTCAACGAGTATAAAACACTTATGAATTATCTTCATGAATCTGATTTTAAGGTATTTGTGACTATTTCCACAGTCAATGAAGTGATCGGAATGTGGGATCCGAAAAAATAAAAAAATCTTATAAAATCCTTATAATTGCCTCCTATGATAAAACCATAGGAGGTAATTTATATGGAAAAATTCATTTTACAGACAAATCAAATTTCAAAATCATTTCACAGCCAAAAAGTATTAAACCAGGTATCTTTAAAAGTTCCTGCAAATTCCGTATATGGACTTCTTGGACCAAACGGAGCGGGAAAATCCACCTTATTAAAAACAATTACAGGGATTCTTCGTCCGGAAGCGGGAAATATTATATTTGACGGACACTCCTGGACAAGGAAAGACCTTAGGGAAATCGGTTCTCTTATTGAGACTCCGCCTGTTTATGAAAATCTTACTGCCTGGGAGAACTTAAAAGTGCGGGCGCTTCTTCTTAATGTGCCGGATTCCCGAATCCGGGAGGTACTGGAAATTACAGATTTAAGCGGAACAGGGAAAAAAAAGGCAGGCGCATTTTCTCTTGGAATGAAGCAGAGGCTTGGAATTGCCATTGCTCTTTTAAACAGACCAAAGCTTCTTGTCCTTGACGAACCGGTAAACGGGCTTGACCCTGTTGGAATCACAGAGCTTCGGGTTATGATAAGAAGATTTCCAAAGGAGGGGATTACAGTTCTTGTATCCAGCCATATTTTAAGTGAAATTGAACAGACGGCAGACTATGTGGGGATTCTCACAGAAGGAAAGCTGGGATTTCAGGGACGCCTTTCTGAATGCGGAGACTTGGAATCCATGTTTATGGAAACCGTCCTTCGCCACAGGAAGGAGGGAATCCGATGAAAAAATATTTTCTGGCAGAAAAAATGAAGTGCGGGAAAACATCAGTTGGAAAGCTTATGATTTTTATGCCGATTTTTACCCTTGTCTTTTCTATGTACATTTCAGGCAGTTATTTTGTTATAAACAGCAGCAACTGGTGGTACATTATGATGTTTCCTGCAATGGCTGCATTAATGTGCGGAGTTATTGTACGAAAAGATAAAAAACTTAAAAACCATGCTGTTTTGACACTTCCTGTTGACTTGAAAAAAGTGTGGGACGGAAAGGTGCTGTATGGGCTTTGGGAAACGGGAGCAGGACTTACCCTTATGTTTCTTCTGATTCTGGCAGGAGAAATTCTTGGAAAAAAATATATGTTTATTATAACAAATACTCCCTCAGCAGGAAGAATTATTCTTGCCTGGGCAGTCCTTTTCCTTACGTTTATGTGGCAGATTCCTTTCTGCATGATTCTTGCAGAAGCTTTTGGAAGCCTTCCCATGATTCTGATTCATGTGATTTTATATCAGCTCGCATTTATTGCTCTTTCTCTGAAACCTTTTTATATGCTCCTCCCAGGGGCAATTCCTGCGAGGGTGATGTGTCCTGTTCTTGGGATTATGCCAAGCAACCTACTGGCAGTTCCAGGTTCTATGGGATTTTATCCGGAGCTTTTAAATAACAGCAGTGTGTGGATAGGAATTGCGGCTTCCATATTTTGGTTTTTGCTTTTCTGGGGGCTGGGACGGAAGTTATATGGAAGACAGGGGGTAAAATAAATGGGCGAGACATGGAGGTTTCTAAAAGCAGAATACAGGAAAATGAAAGGAACGTATATCCCCTTTATTTATGTGGGAGTTCCCATTTTGGGCTGCGTTTTGTTTCTTCTATATTATTCTTTTTCCGCCTGGAGTACAGAATCAGAAATTATGGCTTACGGGGAAGCAATGGGGGCTGCCCTTCCTTTTCTCATCAGTCTTTTATCTGCTCTTTCCGTGGAGCTGGAAGAAAGGAATCATTTTCAGACCTTTCTCGGAACTGCCGAAAAAAAGAGAAGCGCCCTGCTTGGAAAATACTTTGCACTTCTGTTTTTTACTTTTGTTTCCTTCCTTCTTGCAGTGGGGATTTTTGGAACAGGTTTTACCTTCCTTTTGGGAAAAGAAGGAATGACGCCGGGACTTTGTATGAAACTTATTTTTGCACTGTGGCTTCCTTCCGCTGCCTTGTATGCCATTCATCTTTTTCTTAATCTTACCTTTCAGAAATCCGTATCTATAGCAGTGGGGGCGGGAGAGTCTCTTATATCCGCTCTTTTTCTTACAGGGCTTGGAGAAGGGCTATGGATGTTTGTTCCTGCTTCCTGGAGCGCCAGATGGGCTGTATATGTAACAGGAATGGAGTTAAATGACAATTACAAAGAGGTGGTAAACAGGACTTTGAATTTAAAAGGGAGTGCAGGAATCTGCCTGTTGATAACTGGACTTCTTTGTGTCATAATTCTTTTGTGGTTCAGATTTTATGAAGGAAGGCAGTGTAATGATTAATATTCTTGCAGTGGACGATGAGGAAGAGATTTTAAAGATAATCAAAAAAGCTCTGGAAAAAGAAGGATATATAGTCACAACAGTCAGTGAGCCGGATGCAGTAAAAAAAATGAATCTGGGCTGTTTTCAGATGATTCTTCTTGATGTAATGATGCCTGGGACAGACGGATTTTCCCTGTGCAGAGAAATCCGGGACAAGGTAGACTGCCCTATTCTTTTTGTTACTGCAAAAACAGGAGAAAAGGAACTTATGACAGGTCTTGGCATCGGCGGGGACGATTACATAACAAAGCCATTTGGAATCGGAGAGCTTCGTGCAAGAGTGGCAGCGCATTTAAGACGGGAAAACAGACAGAAGAAAAACGCTGTTTTTGTGGGAGAAATCCAGCTTGAGCTTCGTTCCAGAAAAATTTTTTATAAAGGAGAGGAAATTCCTCTTACAAAAAGCGAATATGCCATCTGCGAATATCTTGCCATGAATAAGGGGCAGGTTTTTTCAAAAGAAAGGATTTATGAGCACGTATTTGGATTTGACGGAGAGAGCGATATTTCAGCGATTACAGAGCATATCAAAAATATACGTGCTAAATTTCAGAAAAAAGGTCTTTCTGTGATTGAGACAAAATGGGGGATTGGGTACAGATGGGAGTAAAAAAACAAAGTCTTTATCAGTTCTTTTTAAAATATACAGTTCAGATTTGTGTAAATACGGTTTTGATTGTGGGACTGCTGGTTTTACTGGCAGCCCTTTCCGGCGTTTCCGGGCTGATTCTTCCAGCCAATTATGCGGAAGTACAACTGAAAAAAGACAGAGAGATGCTTATGCAGGTTTCCGTCATTTCCAGAGAGATGATTCCTCCTTACTGTACTTACGGGGTATATGAAGAGGACGGAAAGTGGCTGTACGGAAATTTTCCAAAAGATATACGAAAGCAAAACTGGGAAAATTTTGAGACGGACACAAAATATGCTCCGGACGGAAAATACTTCTTTTTTATTGAGAGAAATAACGGGGAGGTGTGTATTGTAAAATATGCGCTGAAAGCGTATTTTGCCGGAAATCACCCGGTTTTAAACAGAATCGGACCGGAAAATATGCTGCCTCTTATTTTTCTTGTGCTGTTTCTTTTTCAGGTAATTCTTTCTTCCAGAATTTTCTCAAAAAGGCTCAGGCATCGTCTTCTTGCATTAAACAGGGCAACAGAAAAAATCGGAAATAATAATCTGGATTTTGAGAGAGAGGATTCGGATATAAAGGAGATTGCGGAGGTTTTAGGCTCTCTTGAGCATTTGAGAAAATCTCTGAAAACATCTCTGGAAGAGCAGTGGGAAATGGAGATAAAACGGGAGGAAGAGCTTTCGGCTCTTGCACACGATATTAAAACGCCTGTGACAATTATAAAGGGAAATGCGGAGCTTTTAGAGGAAGAAGAATTAAATGAGGAACAGAGAGAATACAGTGGGACGATTCTTAAAAATGTGGAACAGATAGAGCAGTATTTACAGGCAATGAGACAGGTGATTCAAAATGAATTTCCAAAAGAAAAAACAGAAATCATAGATGGGGAAGCGCTTTTAGAAGCTTTTATAAAGAAGGCAGAGGAGATAGCAACAGCAGAGAATACAAAGATTTCTGCAGAAAAATGTTGGGGAGACTGCAAGGTAAAAGGAAACAGAAAAGAGCTTCTTCGCGCCTGGGAAAATCTTGTAGGAAATGCAGTTTCTTATACAGATAAAGAAAAAGGAATCTATGTTTTTGCAGAAATAAAAAAGAGAGCTGGAAAGACATTTCTTGTGATGGAAGTAAGCGATTATGGAGCAGGATTTTCAAAAGAAGATTTAGTCCACGGTACAGAGCGGTTTTACAGGGGCGACAAAAGCCGTCATGGAAACGGGCATCAGGGGCTTGGACTTTTCATTGCATCTAATATAGTAAAAGAGCAGGGAGGGAGTCTGATTCTTAAAAATTCAGAAAAGACAAAGGGCGCTCAGGCGCAGCTTTGGATATTGACAGAAGGAGAAAAAGAAGGACAGAGAGATGAATGAGAGACAGAAAAAAATTCTTGTAGCAGAAGATGATGCAGAGATTAATAAGCTGATATGTAAAATTCTGGAAAAGGGAGGATACAGGGCAGTATCGGCTTTTTCCGGGACGGAGGCAGAACTTCGCTTTGGCATGGAAACAGTGGATATGGTTATTCTCGATTTAATGATGCCAGGAATGGACGGGGAATCTCTTCTTAAAAAAATCCGAATAGACAGAAAATCAGAAATTCCTGTTTTGGTTCTTTCTGCAAAATCGTCCCTGGGAGATAAAGTAACGCTTTTAAAAAGCGGGGCGGACGATTATATGACGAAGCCTTTTGAGCCGGATGAGCTTTTAGCGAGAGTGTATGCACTTTTAAGAAGAAGCGTGGCAAAGGAGGAAAGGTCAGAAGAGGTATCCGGAGAGCAAGTTCTCACTTTTAAAAGCTTAAAGCTTTTGAAGAAAGGACGCCAGGTGTCTGTAAAAGAAAAAATACTTACACTTACGCCACATGAATATGAAATTCTTCTTCTCCTTATGGAAGAGCCGGATAAGGTTTTTTCAAGAGAAAGCCTTTATGAGAAGGTATGGAAAGGTGGATATTACGGGGAGGACAATACGGTAAATGTCCATGTGAGCAATCTTCGTAAAAAAATAGCGGCTGTTGACGATAAAGAGGAGTATATTAAAACAGTTTGGGGAATCGGATTTAAAATGGCATAATCTTTATAAATTCTTTAAACTTTCTTGAGGACTTATTTAAAGCCTTTTTTGTATACTTCAAACTACAGAAGGGATGTAAGTCTCAAAGAAAGGAAGAAAAAGATGGGAGAATATATTGTAAGAACAAAAAATCTCACAAAGAATTACGGGAAATTCTGTGCTCTTAACCGTGTGGGAATTTCTGTGAAAAGAGGAGAAATATATGGGCTTGTGGGAGATAACGGGGCAGGCAAGACTACTTTTTTAAAGCTGCTCTCCGGTCTGTTTGCTCCCACAGAGGGAGAGATTTCTCTGTTTGGTGAGCATGAGGAAAGAGAAATTCAGAAAATGAGAAGACGGACAGGCGTTCTCATTGAAACGCCTGGATTTTATCCGCAGCTTAATGTAAGGCAAAATCTGGAATACGCAAGGATTCAAAAAGGCGTTCCCGGAAAAAAATGTGTGGAGGAAATTCTGGAGCTTACAGGGCTTACGACGGCAGCAGAGAAAAAAGCGAAATCTCTTTCTCTTGGAATGAAACAACGTCTGGGACTTGGAATTGCCCTTATGGGCATCCCGGAGCTTCTGCTTCTTGACGAGCCTATAAATGGTCTTGACCCAAGCGGAATTGTGGAAATGAGAAATCTTCTTCTTCGTCTCTGCCGGGAAAAAAATATTACCATTCTTCTTTCCAGTCATATTTTAAGTGAGCTGGAGCAGATGGCAGATACCTATGGATTTTTAAAGGACGGATGCCTTTTGCAGCAGATTTCCCGGAAAGAAATTTTAAAAGAGTGTGCAGATTACGTGGAAATTGCTGTTTCTGACAGAGAGAAATATGCGGTTCTACTGGAAAAAGAGCTTTCTGTGGAAAATTATAAAGTGATGCCTGATGGAAAAGTGAGGATTTTAAATGCAGAGCCAGCCAATGAGGTGTACAGCCGCCTTGCACTGGAGAATGGGCTTGATGTTTTGGAGCTTTCCAGGAAAAGCCAGTCTCTCGAAGAGTATTACTTGAATTTAAAAGAAGGAGGAAGCCAGTTGTGTTAAATTATATGAAAAGCGAGTGGTATAAAACCATTCATGGAAAAGGCTTTTATATTGCAGGAGGCGTGATGTGCGGGCTTGTCCTTCTTATGAATCTGATTTTATGGGGCAGCAATCATTTTATTACGAATTTTCCATACGGGACATTCCGGTTTTCTCTAAATACGTTTACAGCCCAGCCTATCTGGATGATTGCTCTTGGCAGCGTAATTGCAGGCGTTCTTTTTATAGATGACAAAAAATCCGGAATTATTAAAAATGCAGTTGCCTACGGTATTCCAAGAGAACAGATTCTGATTGGAAAATGGCTGGTATCTCTGGCAAGCAGTCTTATTTTAATGTGCGTGGTTTTTGCAGTGTATGTGGGAAGCGCATACGTTCTTCTTGAAAAACCGGAATTTGAGCCTTTCAGACAGATGGTAATGGCAATGATTTCTACGCTTCCCTTTTCTATTGCAGCTATGATACTTATGAACTGTCTTGGGGTGATGATTGAAAAAGAAACAATAACAATGCTCTGGTGGATGGCGGTGATTTATTTTATTCCTATGGCAGTGGATATACTGGGACTGTATTTTAAAGGACTTCAAAGAATTTCACGATGGCTTCCATATACATTTTTACGAAGAGAAGTTCTTGTTACAATGGGAGAGTATCACTGCCTGTGGGATACGCCGGAAGGATTTTTAAAATGTATGGTGACAGGTGTAATTGGAATTGCTGTTTTCGGCGTATGGGGAATTATAAAATTCAGAAGACAGCAGATGTAAAAAAGCTTAAAAGGAGAAGGTAATGAAAGAAGGAATGATTCTTATTTTAAGTATTCTTGTGTGCTATTTTCTGTGGCGTCTTTTTGCCATAAAATACACACTGAAAAAAGCAGAGAAGGAGATTCGGGGAATTTCAGCAGAGCCGGAGGAAAACAGGATTGTAAAGCTTTCTGTTCCGGATAAGACGGCGGAATCTTTTCTCTGTGCAGTAAATGAGAATCTTACAGAAATCCGAAGGCTTCGCATTGCCTATGAAAAAAAAGAAGAAAAGTTAAAAGAAGAAATCGAAAATATAAGTCACGACCTTCGCACACCTCTTACTGCCATTCTAGGATATTTAAAGATGATGGATGCAGAATCTATGAGCTGTGAGGAGCAGGAATCCTTAAAAATCGTAAGAAAGAAATCAGAAGAGCTTCAAAAGCTGATTGAACAGTTCTATGAGCTTTCCAGAGTAAGCGACGGAAACTTTCAGATGAAAATGGGGGAGACGGATGCGGGCAGGATTCTCCGGGAATGTTGTCTTTCCCATTACGGGCTTTTGGAAAAATTAAAAGTAGAGCTTTTCATTCCGGAAACACCGGTGAAAATAAGGGGAAATCAGGAGGCGCTTACAAGAGTATTTGTAAATCTTCTCCAGAACAGTGTGCGGTACGGACAGACGGAGCTTACAGTTTTTGCAGAAAAAAAAGAGAATGAGGCAGTATTTATCTTTGCAAACGATATAGAAGAGGGAACAGAGCTTTCAGAACCCTCCCGGCTTTTTGAACGGTTTTATATGCAGGAGGAATCCAGAACAAAGGGAGGAACAGGTCTTGGCCTTACAGTAAGCAAATATCTTGTGGAATATATGAAAGAT
>ERZ1108166.404-NODE-404-length-39963-cov-4.688183_pt1 | contig 39963 bp, 30 predicted proteins | sample MGYA00403702_ERZ1108166 | MGnify/ENA primary metagenome ERZ1108166 (study PRJEB35170, sample SAMEA104062401) | human gut metagenome | biome: human gut; feature: human-associated habitat; material: faeces | place: Denmark | collected 2012-05-01 ...
GAATTTTATATGCTACAGAGTAAATACCATTTAAAAATTCAGGGCATCTTTCTCCTGCTCTATACCGGAAGCAAAAGATCGAAATGTGATCACATCTGGAAGGCAGTCTCTTCTTCTGCACATTTCAAGGAATTTCTTAAGATACCTTTCCGGATTTGTACTTCCCGGACCAGTTATCAGGAAATTTTTACTTGTTCTTTTTACTGCCATATAAGAAGAAACATATATCTCTTCGTATTCTTTCTCACTGCAAATCCCCATATCAATACAGTCCGGGGAAATCCACGATGAAAACAGCCATCTTCCCACATTTCCCTCTCCGTATCTGGTCACAATATGTTCCATCAGATTTTTTATCAGCCTGTACCACTGAGAAATACTGTCCGGCACACACCAAAAATCATTTCGCATAGACTGAAAAGAAACATTTTCTGCAAGTATTCCAGGCACATATCCAAGCTCAATCACAGGCCGTGCTCCTGCTGAAAGTATAAAATCAAGCACTTCATCTGCATATGTGTAGTTTACAATGATTTTCCCATTCATATCTTTTTTCAGAAGACACATATCATCATCCAGAAATCCCTTGACACGAATATATTCAAATCCCACTTTTTCCTGAAGATACCGGATTTCTTTCTGCACCGTACCGTTTATCACGTCTCTTGCATATCCTGCATTCATAATTCTTTTCCAGTGAAAGGAAATCCTGGGTTTTCTTCCGCCTGCATCCGCGGTGATTTCCTTTATGCTTTCTGCCGGAAGCTCTGTCTGAATCTTATTTGAAATATACTTCATTAATACTGTAAAGTCTTCTCTGGCATCTTCCTCTTTTACAATCCGTTCCTGAACTTCTTTTTCCGTTTTCTTTCTGTATTCTCCCGGAGTCATCCCACGATGTCTTTTAAACACATGAATCATCGCATTTACATTTGGAAATCCGCTCTCAAAAGCAATCTGGGAAATCGTTTCTTTCCCCCTCAGCAGTCTGGAAGCATATTCCATTCTCAAAAGAGACACATATTCTGTAAAGGAAATACCAAAATATCTTGTAAAACTTCTTGAAATATAAGCCTTACTCAAAAAAGTCTGCTCTTCCAGATTTTCCAGGCTGATATTTTCTCTGTAATGTGCCTGAATATAATGAATCGCCGGCTTCAGCGCTTCAAATCCGCCTCTGTTTTCCAGTGGTTTTGCTCTGTCCAGAAAATATTTACTTAAATCCTCCAGAACTGCTGCCGCCCTGCTTTTGAAAAATCCATACTGTTCTTCATTTTTATACTGCTCTTCGAAGGCTTTTGCAAAACTGCTTCTCAGCACATCAAAAGGCTCCTGCCTGTCTCTGTCGTATAAAAATGATCTGCAGTTCATCTGATATTGTAAAATCTCCGGATTTACTGCAGCTGCGAATCTTAAAGACACTGTCATGGAAAGAGCCGCCGCGTTTTCTTCCAGTTCAAAATTCTGCATTTCAAAACTGTTAATCACAAAAATATCTTCCTCACGCACAGTATATGCTGTTTTCCCATCAGGAAAATATATCTGCCCTTTTCCCTTTAACATAAAAATAATTTCAATCTGAGGTTTCCAGAGCTTTCTCAAATCCCCTCGTCTGAAAAGTGTAAACCAGAATTCTTCCTGTCTTTCTTTCATTTTATCCATAGTCTTACCCCAAATTTTGTCTCTTTTTAAAGAGTATTATACAATATTCCCCCCTGAAACTTCAATCCCCGCATTCTTATCTCCTCTTAATACAAACTTAATTTCTCCAAATTTCTTCTCTCCCGACTCCAAATCCTTGTGTAACTTTCACATTGCCATTTTTCGTCGATTATCGTATAATAACATGTACCTTCAGAGAAATATATTAAATAAGAAAGAATAATTTTTAACACTTAGAGAAACTATTCAGGAAATACACACTATAAGGAGGCAATCTACTATTTATGAAGAATCATACTCTCGGAATTGACATTGGTTCCACCACTGTCAAAATTGCAGTCCTTGATGAAAATGAAACTCTGCTCTTTGCAGATTATGAACGGCATTTCGCAAATATTCAGGAAACACTGGCAAACCTGCTCCAGAAAGCTTACGACCAGCTTGGGGAGCTTTCTCTTTGCCCGGTGATTACCGGCTCTGGCGGTCTTACCCTTGCCAATCATCTGGATATTCCTTTTGTCCAGGAGGTTATTGCCGTATCTACCTCTCTGGAACACCTTGCGCCTAAAACTGATGTAGCCATTGAGCTGGGCGGTGAAGACGCAAAAATCATTTATTTTGAAAACGGAAATATTGAACAGCGCATGAATGGGATCTGTGCAGGAGGAACCGGCTCCTTTATTGACCAGATGGCATCACTTCTGCAAAGCGACGCCTCCGGTCTGAACGAATATGCCAAGCATTACAAAGCCCTTTACCCTATTGCTGCGCGCTGCGGTGTTTTTGCAAAAACGGACATTCAGCCCCTCATTAATGATGGAGCAACAAAGGAAGACCTTTCCGCTTCTATTTTCCAGGCAGTGGTAAACCAGACCATTTCCGGCCTTGCCTGTGGAAAACCAATCCGTGGACATGTTGCTTTTCTGGGCGGTCCTCTTCATTTTCTTTCAGAGCTGAAAGCAGCATTTATCCGTACTTTAAAGCTTGATGAGGAGCACACCATTGTCCCGGAAAACTCCCATCTTTTTGCTGCTATTGGTTCTGCCTTGAATGCAAAAGAAGATGCTGCGACTGTGTCTCTCACAGACTTAAAAGAGCGCCTTCGCAAGACCATCCACCTTGATTTTGAGGTGGAGCGTATGGAACCGCTCTTTGAGACAGAAGAAGATTATGAAGTTTTCCATAAGCGTCAGAGCCAGTATCAGGTAAAAACTGCGAAGCTTTCCGCATATAAAGGAAACTGCTATCTCGGTATTGACGCAGGCTCTACCACAACAAAGACAGCGCTTGTAGGAGCGGACGGCTCTCTTCTTTACTCTTTTTACAGCAACAATAACGGAAATCCTTTAAAAACTACCATCCGTTCTATTCAGGAAATTTACAGCCTTCTTCCAGAAGATGCGCACATTGCCTACTCCTGTTCTACCGGATATGGAGAAGCGCTTATTAAGGCGGCTCTTCTTCTTGACGAAGGAGAGGTGGAAACAGTTTCCCATTATTATGCAGCCGCATTTTTTGACCCGGAAGTTGACTGCATTCTTGACATTGGCGGTCAAGATATGAAGTGCATCAAAATAAAGGACAATACCGTAGACAGCGTACAGCTTAACGAAGCCTGCTCCTCCGGTTGCGGCTCCTTTATTGAAACCTTTGCAAAATCATTAAATTACAGTGTGGAGGACTTTGCAAAAGCAGCTCTTTTTGCGAAAAATCCCATTGACCTTGGAACACGCTGTACCGTATTTATGAACTCCAAAGTCAAGCAGGCGCAGAAAGAGGGGGCTGAAGTTTCCGATATTTCTGCAGGACTTGCGTACTCTGTCATTAAAAACGCCCTTTATAAAGTCATTAAGGTTTCCGATGCTTCTGAACTTGGAAAACACATTGTTGTGCAGGGTGGAACTTTTTATAATGATGCAGTTCTTCGAAGCTTTGAAAAAATCGCAGACTGCGAGGCGATTCGTCCTGACATTGCCGGAATTATGGGGGCTTTTGGCGCAGCCTTAATTGCAAGAGAACGATATGAGGAAGGCACAGAAACAACCATGCTTTCCATACAGAAAATCAATGAGCTGAAATACACAACATCCATTGCAAACTGCAAAGGCTGTACAAACAGCTGCCGTCTGACCATCAACAAATTTACAGGCGGACGCCAGTTTGTAAGCGGAAACCGCTGCGAACGGGGAATCGGCAAAGAAAAAAATAAAGACAATATCCCGAACCTTTATGAGTATAAATACAAACGGCTTTTTTCCTATCAGCCGCTCACTGCCGATAAGGCGGAACGGGGAAAGGTAGGAATCCCCCGCGTATTAAATATGTTTGAAAATTACCCGTTCTGGTTTACCTTTTTTACAGAACTGAAATACGAGGTGGTATTATCTCCCACTTCTACCAGGAAACTTTATGAACTTGGTATCGAATCCATTCCAAGCGAATCGGAGTGCTACCCGGCAAAACTTGCCCACGGTCACGTTACCTGGCTTTTGAAAAACGGAATAAAATTTATTTTTTACCCCTGCATTCCTTATGAAAGAAATGAATTTCCGGACGCAGTCAACCATTATAACTGTCCGATTGTCACCTCCTATGCGGAGAACATCAAAAACAACGTGGACGAGTTAAATGACCCTTCTGTTGATTTCCGGAATCCGTTCCTTGCCTTTACTTCTGAGGAAATCCTCACAGAAGGTCTTGTATCCGAATTTAAGGATATTCCGGCAGAGGAAGTAAAAGCTGCAGCACACAAAGCCTGGGAAGAGCTTGCTTCTGCAAGAAAAGACGTACAGAAAAAAGGCGAAGAAACTCTGAAATATATGGAAGAAACAGGACACAGAGGTATTGTTCTTGCAGGAAGACCGTACCATATTGACCCGGAAATCCACCACGGCATTCCAAGCCTTATTAACAGCTACGGCATTGCGGTCCTGACAGAGGATTCTGTGTCTCACCTTGTTCCCGTTGAACGTCCTATCCGCGTAAACGACCAGTGGATGTACCATTCCCGTCTTTACGCCGCCGCAAACTTTGTCAAAACAAGAGAAGACCTTGATCTCATCCAGTTAAATTCCTTTGGCTGCGGTCTTGATGCAGTAACAACAGACGAGGTATCTGAAATTCTTTCCGGAAGCGGAAAAATTTACACCTGTCTGAAAATTGACGAAGTAAATAACCTGGGGGCTGCCAAAATCAGAATCCGTTCTCTTCTTGCTGCTCTTCGGGCAAAAGAGGCACAGAAGCACAACAGAATCATTCAGCCGTCTTCTATTGAAAAGGTGACCTTCACCAAAGAGATGAAAAAGGACTTTACCATTTTATGTCCGCAGATGTCACCGTTCCATTTCAGCTTTATTCAGGCTGCTTTCAATACCTGCGGCTACCATTTTGAGGTACTCCCAAACGACAATAAAGAAGCGGTGAACACCGGCTTAAAATATGTAAATAACGATGCCTGCTATCCTTCTCTGATCGTTGTGGGACAGATCATGGACGCGCTCCTCTCTGGCAAATATGACTTAAACAAAACGGCTGTTATTATGTCCCAGACAGGCGGCGGCTGCCGGGCTTCCAACTACATAGCCTTTATCAGAAGAGCACTGAAAAAAGCAGGTATGGAACAGATTCCTGTTATTTCCGTCAATTTAAGCGGTCTTGAAAAAAATCCTGGATTTAAGCTTACTCTTCCTCTGATTAAGAGAATCTGCTACGGCGGTGTATTTGGTGACATTCTTATGAAATGCGTATACCGAATGCGGCCTTACGAATTAGAAAAAGGAATCGTAAACAGAAAATATAAAATCTGGGAACAGAGATGTATTTCCTTCATTACAGGAAACACCATAAGTCACAGCCAGTTTAAACATATGTGCCGGGAAATGGTTCATGATTTTGATATGATTCCAATCAGCGATGAAAAGAAACCCCGCGTGGGAATCGTGGGAGAAATCCTTGTAAAATTCCTTCCTGCTGCAAATAATCACCTTGCAGATCTTCTTGAAGCGGAAGGTGCGGAAGCTGTTGTTCCTGACCTGATTGACTTCTTATGTTACTGCTTCTACAACCAGAACTTCAAAGTGGAAAATCTGGGATTTAAAAAATCAAAAGCAACGATTGGAAATTGGGGAATCAAGCTCATTGAATGGATGAGAAAGTCAGCAAACGAAGCCCTTTCCCAGAGCCGTCACTTCACTCCGTCCGCAGACATTACAGATCTGGCAAAAATGGCTTCTCCTATTGTATCCCCCGGCAATCAGACAGGGGAAGGATGGTTCCTTACAGGAGAGATGATGGAGCTGCTTCACGGGGGGGTTCCAAATATTGTATGTATCCAGCCATTTGGCTGCCTTCCTAATCACATTGTGGGAAAAGGCGTCATTAAGGAAATCCGCAGAACAAATCCTGAGGCAAATATTGTAGCCATTGATTACGACCCCGGCGCAAGTGAAGTAAACCAGTTAAACAGAATTAAGCTGATGCTTTCCACTGCACAGAAAAATCTGAATAAAGAATCTGAAAAAAATGCATAACATTACAAAAAAAGTACTGCTGTACTAAGCTTTCATCACTTAGTACAGCAGTACTTTTTTAATTTATTTCAGTTTTATAAATGCTTCATATGGACGAAGAATCTTTTCTTCCCCATCTTTATAATTGTGAATCAGGGTTTCTGCTCCCGCCCACTCTCTTAAAATAGAGCACGGCACTTCTTTTTCTGTAAAGTTTCCTGCCACAAGAAGTTTCTTTCCATTATATTCCCGTTCATATACAAAAATATTTTCATCTTCCTCAAGAAGGAGACGGAAACTTCCTTCTGTAAAAATCTCATATTTTTTTCGAAGGGCAATGAGCTTTTTATAATAATGAAATACAGAATCCTTATCTTTCAACTCTTCTTCTGCATTAATTTCTGTGTAATTGGGATTTACGCCAATCCAGGGCGTTCCCTGTGTAAAGCCTGCGTTTTTTCCGGCAGTCCACTGCATAGGAGTTCTTGCATTATCTCTTCCCTTTGCATAGATGGACTCCATAATATCTGCTTCTTTATACCCTTTTTCCAGACGTTCTTTATACATATTCCGGATTTCAATATCCTGATATAGAGAAATATCTTCAAAACGCACATTCGTCATGCCAAGCTCTTCTCCCTGATAAATGTACGGTGTTCCCTGCATTCCATGAAGAATTGTTGCAAGCATTTTGGCAGACTCTGTTCTGTATTCCGTATCATTTCCCCATCTTGACACAATACGGGGAAGGTCGTGATTATCCCAGAAAAGGCTGTTCCAACCGCAATTATGAAGCTCGTTCTGCCATTTTGCCAGATTTTTTTTGAGTTTCACAAGGGAAAGCGGGCAGAAGTCCCATTTCTCTTTTCCCTCTTCCTGGTCAAGCATCATATGTTCAAACTGGAATACCATAGAAAATTCGCTTCCATCCGGCGCGCTGTAAAGCTTCGCCCTCTCTGTATCTGCGCCCCAGGCTTCACCAACTGTAATCAAATCTCCCTTCTGGAAGGTTTCCTTACTTAATTCCCGGATAAATTCATGAAGACGGGGGCCGTTATTTGTAATTTTTAAATCCGGCTCTTTCGCAATCTGGTCAATTACATCAAGGCGAAAACCTCCAACTCCTTTTTCCATCCACCAGAGGATCATATCATAGATTTCTCTGCGAAGCTTTGGATTTTCCCAGTTTAAATCCGGCTGCTTTACAGAAAACTGGTGAAAATAATACTGGTTCAGCTCCGGAACCCACTCCCAGGCAGGTCCTCCGAACACAGAGCCCATGTCGTTGGGAAGCGTTCCTTCCTCTCCATCCCGCCACACATAGTAATCGTGATAAGGATTTTCTCTGCTTTTTTTCGCTTCCTGAAACCAGAAATGTTCATCAGAAGAATGATTTAAAACAAGGTCCATAATAATGCGGATATTTCTTTTTTTTGCCTCCTGAATCAGCTCTTCCATGTCCCTGATGTTTCCAAACATAGGCTCAATATCCTGATAATCAGAAATATCATATCCATTGTCATCCTGCGGGGATTTACAGACAGGAGAAAGCCAGACAGCATCAATCCCCAGTTCCTCCAGGTAATCCAGCTTTGTAATAATTCCTCTTATATCTCCGATTCCGTCCCCGTTGCTGTCCATAAAGCTTCTTGGGTAAATCTGGTAGACTACTGCGTTTTTCCACCATTTTCTTCCTTCGCTTTTCATATTTACATCCCTCTCTTATATTCTGCGAATCAGTGTTCCATCTGGAGCAAGTTTTCCATTTTCATATCCTCTTGCAAAGAGAATTTCTCCCCCATCCAGTGCATCAACAGAATCTTTTGTACAATTTAAAACTACCTGAATCTTATTTCCCGCATCGTCCAGTTTAATATACTCCACACAACGTTTTTCTCTGTATGTATCCGGAAAATGGAAATAAAGGCTCTTAAAAGTTTTTTCTGTTTTTCTAAGAGAAATCAGTTTTTTCATTTCTTCCAGACGCTTTCTGTTTTCCTCAGAATCCATTTCATCCCACGGCATACAGCGCCTGCAGTCCGGATCGTGTCCTCCTTCCATTGCAATTTCCGTTCCGTAATAAATACAGGGACTTCCAGGCATGGTAAAAAGAACCGCCAACTGCTGATAAAAGACGTTCAGATTTTTTAATCGATTCATCAGACGCTCTGTATCGTGAGAATCCAGAAGATTAAACAAAACATTGTTGCACTGCTGCATATACATGGTGTAACAACGGTTTACCATATATTCAAAATCCTCTTTTGTACTTTCCTTATCAAGGAAAAAGTCATGGATTCCGCTCATAAGAGGATAATTCATAACAGAATCGTATTCATCCCCCATAAGCCACTGGCTTGCATCGTGCCAGATTTCTCCCAAAAGATAAATATCCGGTTTTAAAGATTTTACCCTCTCCCTTACACGTTTTAAGAAGCGGTGGGATACCTCATTTCCCACATCAAATCGGATGCCGTCAATATCAAAATCGCGAATCCAGCTTTCGCAAATATCAGAGAAATACCGAATCACTTCCTCATTATTTGTATTTAATTTCGGCATATATTCATTAAATGCAAAGGAATAAAATCTTCCGTCTCTTGTATCTCCCTGCTTTTTTAAGGCATTCCAGTCGTGAATCATAAACCAGTCTGCAAACTCAGATTTCTCCCCGTTTTCCTCCACATCAAGCCACTGAGCAAAATGCCTTCCACAGTGATTAAACACGGCGTCCACCATCACACGGATTCCCAGCTCATGGGCTTCTTTCACAAGAAGGGCAAACTCTTCATTATCTCCAAAATAAGGGTCTATTTTTGTGTAATCTCTTGTATCATATTTATGGTTAGATTCTGCTTCCATAATGGGATTTAAGTAGATTCCATTAATACCGAGCTCTTTTAAATATGGAAGACGCTTTCTGATTCCTGCAAGATTTCCGCCGAATCGCTCCTGGTTTGTAACAGGGCCTGTGCGCCAGGGAAGAATATCCTCCCCGTTTTTCTCCGGCGTTCCGTTACAGAAACGGTCCGGAAAAATCTGATACCACACCGTATCGTTTACCCAGTCCGGAGTTACGTTTATATCTGCCGGATTCATCCAGGGCACAATAAAACACTGGAGCATACGCCCTTCCATGTGAAGCTGCTCTTCCTTTAAAAAACCGTCCTCAAAGTAATACCACACTTCTTTATCTGTGTGAAGCTCAAAATAATACTTACATCTTTTATACGGTGGAACAAGTGTGGTTGTCCACCATATCTGATGCTTTAAGCGCTTTTTATAACAGATTTCTTCCCTTTTTCCAACCCATTTTTCATTGCCGCCGAGAATTCCGGCTTCGAATGGATCTCCCTGATGAAGAAACACGCGCTTTACATCATATCCTGTTTTTAAATTGATAATCAGCTCCCTCTCATTACAGGGATAGCTCATCTGCTCTGATGTTTTATGATAAACTCCTGCAAATTCCATCTGCTGTCTCTTACCTTTCTGTCATCTGCTTCTTATATTTATAAAGCTCCTCTGCCAGACGCTTCATGTCTGTCATTCTCCATTCCCAGTTGGGACTTCCCACAGTTCCCGGCGTATTTAAGTGCGCCTCTTTTCCAATCCCCAGAATATCCGCCGCCGGAATAATGGCATACTCTGCTCTGCTTCTCCATGTATAGGCAAGAAGCCTGTCTTTTACAGAACCTGTTTTAATTCCCTGTTTTTTAAGGAAACGACGAATTTTTCTCTTTGCCGCGCAGGACATTTTCCCATACCATTCCATAATGGTATCGTTGTCATGGGTTCCTGTATAAATAATGAGATTTTCTTTTTCCTTAAAAGTATCTCTTGCATATTTTCCATTTGTATCTATGGAGAACTGAAGAATCTTCATTCCCTTTAATCCATAATGATCTTTTAAGGTAAGTACCTCCGGACGTAAATCTCCAAGGTCTTCTGCCACAAGATGAGCCTCCGGCACTTCTCTTTTTAAAGTATCCAGCACCTCGTAGCCCGGCGCTTCTATCCATTCTCCCTCTACTGCCGTTGGGCAGGAAGCCGGGATTTTCCAAAAAGTATCAAAAGCTCGGAAATGGTCAATGCGAATCAAATCAAAAAGCCGGCTGTTATATCCGATACGCTGCACCCAGAAATCATATCCTGTTTTTTTCAGGTACTCCCAGTCATAAACAGGATTTCCCCATCTCTGTCCTACTGCACTGAAATAATCCGGCGGAACGCCTGCAATAAAAGTTGGTTTGCCATCTGCACCAAGGAGAAAGTTGTCTTTGCCTGCCCATACATCAACTGAATCGATTCCCACATAAAAAGGAACATCTCCCATAATGCGAATCCCGTTTTTATTTGCATATTCCTTTATCTTTTTCCACTGGCAAAGAAATTCATACTGTAAAAACATATGGTAAGAAGCCTCTTTTTCGATTTCCTCTGATAAGCCTTCCCCATTCCAGTTTTTATGCTCTTCCGTCCACTCATTCCAGCAGCGGTTTTCATTTTCTTTTTTCAAAGCGCGAAATACACCGTAAGCGCGCACCCATTCCTGCGAAATAAAAGCGCGGTATTCCTCTGTCTCCTGAAAGTTTTCAAAGGCTTCTCTTAAATATCCTTCCTTCCATGAGCGTACCTCTTCATACGCCACTTTTTTTGCATTTTCAAGATGAGAGGGAGGAAGCTCTTTTAACAGTCCCTCTTCATAAAGAAGCTCTAAACTTATATAAAGCTCATCTCCTGCACAGGAAGAATATGGCTGATACGGGGAATTTCCGTATCCCAGAGGATTCATAGGCAAAACCTGCCAGATTTTCACTCCTGATTTCTTTAAAACATCAAGAAATTCATACGTTTCTTTTCCCAGCTCTCCTACCCCCGTCCGGGACGGGAGAGAAGAAACCGGCATTAAAATTCCAGTTTCTCTCATACTCCACACCTCTTATGCAAGCTTCCAGATGTCTCGGTTGTACTCTTCAATGGTTCTGTCTGCTGAGAAGAATCCTGCTTTTGCAATGTTTACAAGAGCTTTCTTTGCCCATGCAGTCTCGTCCTCATAGTCTCTTAATACCTCTTCTTTTTTCTGAATGTATTCTTTTACATCAAGAAGAGCCATAAACCAGTCTTTTGATACGATTTCTTTATAAAGTCTTCCAAGGTTGACCGGGTCTCCGATCTGGATCAACTCCTTGCTGATAATAAAGTCAACAAGCTCCTCCACCTGCGGGTCGTTGTCATAAATCTCTTTTGAGCAGTAGGAAGCCTCTTCATAAAGTTTAATAATCTCCTCAGATTTCTTTCCGAAAATATAGATATTTTCATCGCCTACAAGCTGATGGATTTCCACATTTGCGCCGTCCTCTGTTCCAAGTGTCACAGCGCCGTTTAACATAAACTTCATGTTTCCTGTACCTGACGCCTCTTTTGACGCAAGAGAAATCTGCTCGGAAATATCGCAGGCAGGAATGAGTTTTTCCGCCTTCGTCACATTATAGTTTTCCACCATTACAAGCTTCATATATTTGCTTACTACAGGATCATTGTCAATCAGCTGCTGCAGACAGAGAAGAAGATGGATAATATCTTTTGCAATGGTATAAGCAGGCGCTGCCTTCGCTCCGAAAATCATAGTAATCGGACGTTTCGGAAGATTGCCTTTTTTAATTTCTTTATATTTGTAAATGGCATAAAGAGCATTCATCTGCTGTCTCTTATACTCGTGGAGACGTTTAATCTGAATGTCAAATACAGAATCAGCATTAATTTCCACATTCTGTGTTTCTTTCAAATAATCTCTTAAATGTTCTTTTGCGTGATGTTTAATCTCCATCAGACGTTTTAAAACTTTTTCATCGTCTTTATATGCAAGAAGTTTTTCAAGCTCCATTGCGTTTTCTTTAAATCCGTCTCCAATCAGCTCCTCAATATATGCGCTTAACTCCTGATTGCAGTGAAGCAGCCATCTTCTGAAAGTAATACCGTTTGTTTTATTATTAAATTTCTCCGGATAAATATCGTAAAACGGTTTTAACTCCGATTCTTTAAGAATCTCTGTGTGAAGAGCTGCCACGCCGTTTACCGCATATCCAAAGTGTATGTCAATATGTGCCATGTGTACACGGTCCTGCTTATCGATGATGTATACGCGTTCGTCATGGAAATCTCTTCTCACACGGCTGTCCAGTTCACGGATAATCGGAAGAAGATGCGGAACTACCTGCTCCAGATAGGAAATCGGCCATTTTTCCAGGGCTTCTGCAAGAATGGTGTGGTTTGTGTACGCACATGTTTTTCTCACTACGTCAATAGCTGTATCCATATTAAAGCCTTTCTCCATAAGAAGACGGATAAGCTCCGGAATTACCATAGTCGGATGCGTATCGTTAATCTGAATCGTCACATAATCGTAAAGCTGATACAGATTCGCGCCTCTCTCCTGGGCTTCTCTTAAAATAAGCTGTGCAGCGTTGCTTACCATGAAATACTGCTGGTAAATACGAAGAAGCTGTCCTGCCTCATCGCTGTCATCCGGGTAAAGGAAAAGGGTCAGGTTTTTCGCAATGTCTTTTTTATCAAACTGGATTCCATCTCTGATAATTCCTTCATCCACAGTCTCCACATCAAAAAGATGAAGGCGATTGCAGCCGTTTTTATATCCCGGAACATCAATGTCATATAATACAGACTGAAGGGTAAAATCCTTAAACGGAACAGAAAAGCTTACGTCTGTTTTTGTCAGCCAGCTGTTGTCTGTAATCCACGGATTTTTTTCCTCGCTCTGTTTGTTGTCTTTAAATTTCTGAAGGAACAGACCATCATGGTAATTGAGCCCCACTCCGTCTCCGTTTAAGCCAAGTGTGGCAATGGAATCAAGGAAACAGGCAGCAAGACGTCCAAGACCGCCGTTTCCAAGAGACGGCTCGTTTTCCATCTCTTCAATGGCCGTAATATCGTGTCCGTTTTTTGCAAGAACTTCTTTTGTCTCCTGAAAAAGTCCCAGGTTAATCAGATTGTTTGAAAGAAGCTTTCCAATTAAAAATTCTGCTGAAATATAGTAAAGCTTTTTCTTTCCTTCATTTCTTTTCATTCCCTGCATTTTTTCTTTTGTAAGAATGAGAAGCGCTGTATAAATCTGTTCATCAGACGCTTCTTTTATATTTTTCCCATATTTCTCCTGTAAAATCTGCTCTAATAATTTTTCCATATTCCTACTCCTTATCTCCGCATGTTTCAACGGCTTCATATACTCTTAAAATTTCTCCCACGCTCCATGCCTGGGCAAAGCAGCCCTTTGACCTTGTAGGATTTTCTCCGTCGTAAATCTCCGGAAGCTGTCCAATACAGCCTTCTCTCATAGCGCTTTCCATAACTTCAAGCTGTTCCTTTACAGTTTCCTTCGCTTCTTTATTGTAATCATTTACCTTAAGATATGCAAGATAATATGCCCCCAGAGGGAAAGTCCACACCGTTCCCTGATGATATGCCATATCTCTTTCTTCCATTTTCCCCTGATAAAATGGTTTAAACTCTTTATCTGACATTTCCAGGGTTCTAAGACCGTACGGTGTATAAAGTGTCTCAAACACAGTCTCTACAACTGCTTTTTCCTGTTCCTTTGTAAGCATGGTAAACGGCATGGAAACTGCCCAAATCTGATTGCAGCGAACCTGTTCGTCTGCCTCTGTGCCGGATACCAGGTCTTTTAAGCAGTCTCTCTTCTCCATCCAAAATTTCTGAAGAAAAGATTTTTTTACCTGTTCCTTTAATCCGGTTTCCTGCCATTCCCTATTTAAAATACGGGCAAATTTTTCCATAACACAGAGGGCATTATACCAGTAGGCATTGATTTCTACAGGCTTTCCATGTCTCGGTGTGGGAAGGATTTCTCCTACGCGCACATCCATCCATGTTACCTGCCATAGTCCTTCTCCTGCCCGGATTAATCCGTCCGTATCCATATGGATTCCGAAATCTGTTCCCTCTTTATATCCTTTTACAATACGCTCCATAACAGGATACATTTCTTTTACAAACTCAAGATCTTCTGTTTTTTCATAGTAAAGATATACGCAGTTAATAAAAAGAAGGGCTGCGTCTACTGTATTATAAAGGGGCTCGTTTCCACCTTCCGGGAAAAGGTTCGGCATCAGACCTTTGTTTTCATTTAAAGCGAAGGTTCTTAAAATTTCTTTTGCCGTATCATATCGTCCTGTAGAAATGCAGATACCCGGAAGGGCAATCATGGTATCTCTTCCCCAGTCCTCAAAAAACGGATAGCCTGCAAGAATGGTGCTTCCGTTTGTGGACTCCCTTCTGGAAACAAACTGGTCTGCACTTTTTACAAGCTCCTGGGCCATCGTCATGGAAAGACCTGCTGTTTTTACAAGAGCCTGTCTCCGCTCTTTATATTCTTTTATGATTTCTTCCGCATCCTGACATTTCTCTTCTGTCAGATATTTTTGTTCCATGAAGTACACAAGTTTTAATTTTACTTTTTCTCCCGGCTGTGCTGAAACAGAAATCACATGGTTTGCTTTTGCATGACCTGTCTCTCTTCTTCCGTCGCATACATCATAGGAATAAAAGTAAACTTCTTCTTTTTCCTCTGTATCTGTTACCTTTCCGTTTGTCTCAAAGAAAAGCGTCATTCCCTCAGATGAAATCTGATTTCCTTTTTTCACCAGGATCTGAGAAGAAGTCATATCCTCTCCTTTTTTTGCAAACTGGAAAAATGGTGTTATCTCAAATGAAGCCTTACATTTCCCTCTGTTTTCTATTGTATAACAAATTGCCACTGTATTTTCTCCATACTTCATGGCAATTTCTTTTGAAATGGATACACCATTTACATGATAACGCCAGAGAGGTGTGTCCTCATATATAAAAGAAGAAAGATAACGATACCCGTCCTCTGTATGCCCGTCTGCAAATTCCTGGGTGGAAAGAATTTTTTCCTCATCTCCAAGAAACAGACGCTCAAAAAGACGGTGCACCATATTATAACGGTGATTTGGCGCTTTTACACACGCCATAAAAACACTGTGGTCATTTCTTGATGCTGCCCCTGTCATAGTAAGTGCAGAAAATCCTCCAAGACCGTTTGTTAAAAGATAATTATTTTCAAGACCTCGTTTTAATGTATTCCAGTCCTGTTTTCCATAAATCCATCTCATATGCTTCCTCTTCGTCCAAGCACAAGCGCGCTCAATGGCGCAGCTGTCGCTTTCTCTGCTTTTTTCTGTTTTTTCCATGAAAAACTGTCTTCTTTATTAAGAAGAACTTCCCACTCCCCTTTCGGGAGAGCAGTTTCCACTTCTTCCTCTGTGGCATTATAAATAATATACAAAGTGTCCCACAAAGTATGTTCTCCTTCTTTTTTATTTTCCACAAAAAATCCTACAGCGCCTGGTTTCTTCCAGTGACCGTAAATTCTCTTTCCTGCAGTCTCCGACTTGTCGCAAAGTCCGGGAAGCTGCTTCCTGAGAGCAATCAGCCCTTCATAGAAGGTACTGAGTTCTTCATATTTATATGCTCTCTTCCAGTCCAGACGATTTAAAGAAATGGGACTGTTATAAGTATTTTCATGTCCGCCCTTAGTTCTTGCAAATTCCTCTCCGGAAAGCATAAAAAGATGTCCCTGGCAGGTCATGTAAATAGCTGCTGCTAGTTTATTTTCCATCATTCTCCGCTCTTCGTCCGGCGTTGTGATTGCCAGCTTATCCCAGAGCGTCCAGTTATCATGAGCGGAAACATACGTGATTACCTGAGATGGCGCTTTGATTCCTGTGTCTTTCATGCACCACGCTTTTACGCTGTTTAAAATTTTTTCTTCCATATTTTCCGCCCCGTTTACGAAGCCCGGGATTTCTCCCTCAAATACATGGCCTTTGATAGCGTCTCTTGTATCATCGCAGAACATCCCCACATATTTATCAAGTTGGGATACGTTCTTTTTAAGAGCCATCACTGCATCTCCCTCAGACGCTGTCTCATCTGCTGCCCAGGGTTCTCCAAAAAGAAGAATCTCTCCTCTTCCGTATTTTTCATCAAGAGCTCTTCTGATACAGTTCATAAGCTCTGCATCAAGAAGCCCCATTAAGTCAAAACGAAATCCATCTATATGATATTCTTCCGCCCAGTAAAGAACAGAATCCAAAATATACTGAGCGCACATTTCTCTCTCGCTTGCCACATCATTTCCGCAGGCAGAGCCATTGGAAATCTCCCCGTTTTCGTAAGTACGGAAATAATACCAGGGAACTGCCTTGTTTAAATTGGAATCCAGGTCATACATATGGTTATATACCACATCCATAATAACCCGGAAGCCTTTTTTGTGAAGGGACTGCACCATTTCCTTAAATTCACAGATACGCACTTCTCCGTGATACGGATCGGAAGAATATGAGCCTTCGGGAACATTATAATTTACCGGATCATATCCCCAGTTGAATTCTTCATCATTTTTCTCATTGACAGAGCCATAATCATAAGCCGGCATTATCTGCACGTGGGTAATTCCAAGTTTCTTCAGATAATCAAGCCCCGTAGGATACACACCAGCGTTATCAAGGGTTGTGTGTTCTTCTGTGAACGCCAGGTATTTTCCCCTGTTTTCCTTCGAAAATCCCCCTGCCTCGTCCCAGGAAAACTCCTTTACATGGAGTTCATAAATTACTGTCTCTTCCTGCTTTTTCGGACGTCTGTCTTCCTTCCAGCCTTTCGGATCTGTCTTTTTTAAATCTACAGCCATACTTCTTTGTCCATTTACCCCGCAGGCTTTTGCATAAGGATCTCCGAAAACAGCTTCCTCTCCCTCTGTTACAGTGCGGAAATCATAATAAACGCCGTGAAGATTTTCCGCTGTCTCATAAGACCACATTCCCTTATCTTCTTTTTTCATCTCTGTCTGAAAAAATGGAGCTCCGCCTTCTCCTTCCTTGTAGAAACGAATCTCTGTTTTTTCAGAAAAAGGGCTCCACAGAAGGAAGGAAGTTCCTTCCTCTGTGCATACAGCCCCCTGTTTTCTCTCTGTGTCTATATAATTTTCTTTAAATTCCGAAGTGTTATAAAGTCTCTTTAACTCCTGCCTCTTTAACATAACTGCTCCCTTCCTCTTCTCAGCCTTTTACTGCTCCTGACACACCATCTACATAATATCTCTGCATATAGAGGAAAAGAATGGCAATCGGAATAGAAATCAGCACGGCGCCTGCCGCAAAGCTTGTATACCAGCTGTCAATATATTCTTTTTCCAGCATCTTCCAGAGACCGATGGCAACGGTATACTGGTCAGAGTTTGCACGGCAGATAACCTTTGCAAAAATAAAATCAAGCCACGGCGCCATAAATGCAGTTAATACTGTATATACAATAATCGGTTTACTTAACGGCAGAGTAATTTTTGTAAAAATCTGCCATCTTGTACAGCCGTCCAGAATTGCCGCTTCGTCCACTGCAACGGGAATCGTATCAAAAAACCCTTTTGCAATCTGGAATCCAAGACCTGCGCCGCCCGAATAACACAAGATCAAGGCAACACGGATCAGATTTCCTTCTGTAAGACCTAATGCTTTTAAAATAAAGTAAACAGCAATCATGGACATAAAGCTTGGAAACAGTCCCAGAATCATCGCCATGTTCATATACGGTTTACGGAGACGGAATTTCAGTCTTGACAGACAGTAAGAAACCGCCAGGGTATAAAAAGTTGCCAGAATGCAGGAACAAACTGCAATGATCAGCGTGTTTACAAACATCTTCGGGAAATTCAAAATAGAAGTATCTGTAAAAAGCCTGATATAATTGTCAAGTGTGTATTCCCTCGGGAAGAAGGTAGATACATAAGAACCTTTCTCTGCACGGAAACTTGTAAGAATTACCCATAAAATCGGGAACACCCACACAGCTGCCAGAATTCCAAGAGAAATGTGTACTGCTGTATTTGTTATAAAACGTTTCTTTTTTGCCGATTTGATTCCCATCTTTAAAACTCTCCTTCCTTATAAGATTTACTGTTTCTGTATGTGAGCAGCGCTCCTGCTGCCAGGATAATAAATGTAAGAATTCCGATGACTGCTCCAATGTTGTAATACTGTTTATCTACTGTCAGTTTATACAGCCACGTTACAAGCAAATCCGTTTTTCCCGCTGTGGAAGCCAGGTCTGTAACAGGGTCGCCGCCTGATAACAGATAAATAATGTTAAAGTTATTTACATTTCCGGTAAAGGTTACAATAAGGTACGGTGTTGTTACGTATAACATATATGGAAGTGTAATTTTAAAGAATCTCTGAATGGCATTTGCACCATCCACTTTCGCAGCCTCATAAAGCTCTGCCGGAATATTCTGAAGCACACCGGTAAGCTGAAGAAGGGTATACGGAACACCAACCCAGATATTAATCACAATAACTGTCACTCTCGCCCATGTGGGGTCTGTAAAAAATGGAAGGCTTGCGTCCTGGGCAATAATACCAAGGTTTCGAAGAAGCACATTCACTGCACCGTTTGGCTGAAGCATAGTTCTCATAATAAGAAGAGAAACAAACATCGGCACTGCACAGGAGAGAACAAAACAAAATCTCCAGAATCCTTTTGCTCTTGTCTCTTTTCTGTTGATTACAAGAGAGAGAATCATACCGAAAATATAGTTTGTAAAAGTTGCAAAAAACGCCCACACAAGAGTCCAGCCGAGAACAGACCAGAAGGTACTTCCCAGAATACTGTTGGAGTCAAATAATGCCTTGAAGTTTTCCAGTCCCACCCAGTCAAACAGCATCAGATGATTTCCAATCTTGCTGTAATTTGTAAATGCCATACAGATCATGAAGATAAGCGGCAGAATGGTAAGCCCAAAAATAAAAATCATCGGCGGTGTCATGAGAAGTCTGTGAAGATTCTCATTCAGAAGAGATTTTAAATCTTCTGCAAATGTATTTACATGATGACCATTTTTATCAAGACACTCTGCTTTATATGCACTTTTTAAAGCACCTCTCCATCCCCATACCATAAGCAGGGACAAAAGAACAGTTGCCACACCGTAAAGCAGGATCAGCACAGACTGATCTCCCTGTGTATAAAGATATACCTGCTGTGCCTCGTCCCATATTTCTTTCTGAGGTACCTTTCCAAGAGAGCCAAGCATACTGATACAATGTATGCCGTTTACAAGCATAAATACAATGTATGCGATTTCTGCTGCCATAAACAAAAGACCTTTTATTTTCTGTTTATGCACAATATTTCCAAAGCCCATTAAAAACATGGAAAGCTTTGTCTCAATTCCGCCGTTTTTTATGGCGGCAATACAGGTTTCTTTCTCTTTCATCTTCTTTCACCTCATCAGATTCCATCACTGTTCATTGCTTCATTCATCGCTTCTGTCTGCTCTTTTGCATTTTCATGTGTCACACTCTTATTTCGGATTCCCTTACCCATATTTTCCACCGGAACCCAACAGTTGTTCATTTTCGCCACAAAAGGCTGCAGAATAGATGTGTAATTAAAGGTATCGTTTTGCGCCATAACCAGCGGGTCTTCTGAAACCTCTGCATCTTTTAAAAGCTCTGTATTGCATGGAATCACATTTCTTAGATTATAATGGGAAAGCTGCGCTTCTGCAGAACCAAGATATACGGCAAGCTCCACAGCAGGAACCATATTCTTGCTGTAAGGATTCACACCAATCGCCTTTGAACCTGCATAGGACATCATCTGTTTTTCTTCTCCGTTTAAGGTATATGTTGGAAGGGCAGCCACGCCCATGTTTTCTCCCAGCGCTTCCGAAACGGCATTTGCATCCCAGGAACCTGAGAAAATAGCAGAAATACTTCCGTCACGAAGACCTGCAAGGCCGGAACCATCCGCATCAATTTTAAAGTTTGGATTTGCCGCAAGGTCAACAAGATAGTCTGTAACCTCCACTGCATTTTCTCCGCCAAAATCTACGCCCTTGTCTTCCTGGGTTCCGTCTCCGAAAAGTGTACATCCATTTCCAATATAAAATGCCGGAAGATACCAGGAATTCGTAAACGGAAACGCAACGGTTCCCTTTTCCAGCATAGTATCCAGGTTTTTAATATCCTCCTCTGAAAAAACGCTCTTATCATAATACATAAACCAGGTATTCGTAGTAAATGGAACACCGTACAGACTGTCTTCCTTAATAAGAGATGCCAGAACCTCCTCTGAGTTCGTGGCTTCAATTTCTTCTCTGTATTTTCCGCCGAATTTTGCAAGCGCATTTGCATCTGTCATAATAGTCAGCGTATCATTTGCATACATAAATACGTCCGCACTTGCCTCCGGGTCCTGTGCTACCTGCGTCGCCGCTGTCGCCTCGTCCGCAACTCCATATACAAAAGTAATATCCCACTCCGGATGAAGCTTTGCGAAATCTTCGCACGTATTCTGGAGCCACTCTCCACTGTCCTTTGACTGGTCTTCTGACGGAGACCAAACCATCAAACGGACACTTTCTTTCTCTCCATCTGTTCCCCCGCTGCATCCTGCAAACCCTGTTACTGCAAGCACCGCCGTCATACACAATGCCGCTGCACGCTTTCTCATTTTTCTTCCTCCTATTTGTTTCGTTTTGTTTCGTTATCTGTAATATACCTCACTTTATAAAAAACGTCAATATCTCAGATTACTTTCTCCGTTTTCTACAGTTTTTATGCATTATTTTTGTGCACTTTTTACATATTCTCTTTCATTTTTCTTGTTTATCGAAACTAAACGAGCGAAAAGAATTGATTTTTTTCTTTTGATTTGCTATAATAAATAAAATTTATCTTGATTCTTCAAAACGAAAGAAAGGCATGTGTTATGGCAACAATACAGGATATTGCTGATAAACTTGGGGTTTCTAAAGGAACCGTCTCAAAGGCGATCAATAACGCCCCGGACATTAGCGAAACATTACGAAAAACAATTTTAGATACCGCAGTAGAAATGGGATACACAAAACTTCGCAGACAGAAAGGCACTGCGCCAAAGCTCTGCGTTCTGATAGAAAATATGGAATACGAGGAACCTCATCAGTTTGGATATGACTTTATCATCGGTTTTCGCCAGATGGCAGAGCCTGCCGGCTTTGCAGTGGAAGTAGTTTCCATGACTGTTCCATTCCAGAAAAAAACGCCTTACGATGTTTTTATGCTTCAAAATGATTATGTGGGAGCTCTTGTTCTCGGTTTTTCCTTAAACGACCCGTGGATGAAAGATTTTGAGACAAGCCATACCCCCGCTGTTCTGTACGATAACTACATTCCCGCCAATCCTTTTATTTCTTCTATTGGAATTGACAATAACGAGGGAATGGAGCTTGCTGTATCCTGCTTAAAAAAACAGGGACATAAAAAAATCGGATATTTAAGCAGCGCGCTCGGCTCTCATATTATGCAGGTACGCCACAAGGCATTTTTTCACGCCATGAAGCAGAACGGTCTGCGCGCGGAAGCGGATTGGGCAGGGGCTTCTTATTATATTACCCAGTGTGTGGAAAAACATTTATCCAGATTTTTAAAAATGGGAATGACTGCCATTATCTGCAGCCACGACCTGATTGCCAACGCAGCCATGATTCAGTGCCAGCAGCTTGGATACCATATTCCCAAAGATTTAAGCATTATAGGCTTCGACGATCTGCCCATGTGCGCTTATACTTCTCCTCCGCTTACTACTGTCCGTCAGGACAGAACAGAGCTTGGGAAATGCGGATATTATGCCATAAACAGCCTTTTAAATAACGTGTCCATCGGAACGATTCTTCTTCACGCCCAGCTTATTGAAAGAGGCTCTACAGGAAAATGTAAAACTTCTTAGCTCATTGTTAAATCGTATCAAAAAACACAGTCTGTAAGCATTTTTCCGCTTTTCAGACTGTGTTTTATTTATTTCTATATCAGATTCATTTTTCCTGCCACGCGATAAAGAATCCTTCCTCCCGGCAGCATAAACAACTCTTCTTTGGAAGGTCTGCTCACAAGAAGGTATACCCCAAAATATACGATTACTGCCAGAACTACAGATACGCAGAGGCAGAGAAAATTGGACGGCACAAGGAGGTAAAGTCCGTAATACACACCGCCTGCCACAAGTCCCATTGGAATAGACGCAACCATTGGATACAGATACGCCTTTTTCCAGGGATTTTTATGACGCATATACTTCTTCATTGCCCTCTCATTTAAAAGGCACATCACAATTGCATATACGACCATTGAAAGTACAATGGCATATACTCCAAGATCTGTCAGAAGCAGGAGAAGCGCCATGACAATTACGTCTGCCCCGAGCGCAATGGCTGCGTGAATCATAGGAATATTCGGTTTTCCGATACCCTGTAAAACGCCGTTTGAAATATTGGAGTTTCCGTTTAAAATAATTGTGATTCCTCCAATAATTAAAAGTTTTGCTGCCACTCCGTTCGTCTCTCCGAATATCAGCCTTGTAACAGGACCGGAAAGAACGGCAAGTCCCACTGCTGCCGGAATGGAGATAATCATGCTGATCCAGGTTGCCCTGTCGATTTTTTCATTTGCACCTTTTCTGTCATGCATTGCATAATGAGCAGAAACCTCCGGTATCATGGATGTAGGAGCTGTACTTGCAAGAGTCAGCGGAATATTTATGAGAGTCATAAAATAACCGTACTCTGCATAGAGCGTCTGAAGCACCGTCTCGTCCATTCCTTTTTTTCCCAAAATATCCGTATACATATAGCTGTTGATATATCCGTTTACATTATAAATAAATGCGCTGAAGATAATCGGCATCACAATCAGGATAATGGTTTTCATTACCTGTGAGGTGCTTTCATTTACAGATACCCGGTCTCTTCTTATCTTTCTTCGAATGACCTTTCTGTTAATACCGTACACAAAAACCATAAACAGAAGCGCTGCCAGAACTCCTGCTCCCGTTCCCATAGTAGCTCCCGCAGCACCCCAGCTCTCTACTACTTCCTCTCCTTTTCCGCTGTGGGAAGAAATCATAAGAGAAGACATGAGAAGGGCAAAGACAGCCACAAAAATCTGCTCTATAATCTGGGAAAGGGAAGTTGGCATCATGTTTCTGTACGCCTGAAAATATCCACGGAACACTCCCAGTATTCCGGAAAGAAAAATCGTCGGCGCGAGCATCTGAAGGGCAAGCCTTGCCCCCGCCATTTTATCCGGAACCATAACGGAAGCCCCGAAAAGGCAGAAAAGAGCCACAATGCCACCAGCGATTACTGCATAGAGAAGGGCACAGTAAAATACCTTCTGAGCATCTCTGTACCTCTTAAACGCAATCTTTTCCGCCATGATTTTCGATACTGCCTGGGGAATGCTGAACGACGCAATCATAAGAAGAATGAAATACGCATTCTGAGCATACTGGAAAAGCGCAAAGCTCTGACTTCCAAGAGTAGTGGAAAGAGGGCTTTTATAAAGCATTCCGATAATCTTGGAAATCAGCGCCGCAATCATAAGAAACGATGCGTTTTTTACAAGTGTGTTATCATTTTTTTTACTCATTACAATCCGTTTTCCTCTTTTAAATGTTTTCAATCTGCCAGTCAATGGGCTCAATGCCATGCTCTTTCAGAAAAGCGTTTGTCTGGCTGAAATGTCTGCAGCCGAAAAATCCTCTGTACGCAGAAAGCGGACTTGGATGAGGCGCTTCCAGAACAAGATGATTTGGATTATTCAGCATGGAATGCTTCATTTGCGCAGGTCTTCCCCACAAGAGAAATACAATGGGTCTGTCCTGTTCATTTAAAATCTGAATGGCAGCGTCCGTAAACTGCTCCCAGCCAATCCCTCTGTGGGAATTTGCCTGATGTGCCCGAACAGTCAGCACTGTATTTAAGAGCAGCACACCCTGACGCGCCCATTTTTCCAGATACCCGTTATTTGGAATATAACAGCCGCAGTCATCATGAAGCTCCTGGTAAATATTTACAAGAGAAGGCGGAGTTTCCACACCTTTTTTTACGGAAAAACAAAGGCCGTGCGCCTGTCCGTCGTTGTGATAGGGATCCTGTCCCAGAATCACCGCCTTCACCTCATGAAGAGGAGTAAAGTGAAAAGCATTAAACATCTCGTCCGGCGGCGGAAAAATTTTTCTTGTTCTGTACTCTTCGTTTATCGTTTTATATAATTTTGCATAATACGGCTTGTGAAACTCATCTTTCAGAGCCTCCAGCCAGTCTCCTGAAATGGGAGCCATGTGATTCACCTCTTTATACCAATATAATTCCATTGTTACAGTATAGCGCAAAAACAGACAGTTGCAAAGAACTTTCTTCACTTCTGCCTGCTTTTCTTACCATAAAATGTTATTTTCTGTCAAGAGTAAACCAGAATTCTACTCCGTTTTCATAATTCTGCACTCCGAATTTCTGATTCATTCCCTCCATGATTGCCCTTACAATTGAAAGGCCGATACCGCTTCCTCCATACTCTCTTGTCCTTGCCTTATCAACCTTATAAAATTTGCTCCAGAGATTAGGGAGGTCTTCCTCCGGAATAGGATTTCCTGTATTAAAAACAGATACTCTCACTTTCTCCCCTTCCATTTGAAGCTTCAGTTCAATCTGCCGTTCTCCTTCCAGGTGATTCAAAGCGTTGCTCACATAATTTGTCACAACCTCTTCTACCTTAAATTCATCTGCCCACACATAAACAGGAGACTGCTCCTCAAAGATCACATTAGCTTCCTTTTGTTGGATCATGATGTCCATCGTCTGAAGAACCCCTCGAATAAGAGATACAATATCAAAACGCTCCATTACTGTCTCATCCTTGCCGGATTCCAGCTGGTTTAAAACGAGAAGATTTTTTACCAGCTTATTCATTTTCGCAGATTCGTCCATAATGACATCGCAGTAAAATTCCCTGCTCTCCGGGTCATCGGAAATGTTTTCTTTTAACCCTTCCGCGTATCCCTGAATAAGAGCAATGGGAGTCTTCAGCTCATGGGAAACATTATCCAGAAATTCCTTTCGCATTTTATCAATTTTTACTTTATCCTCAATATCCTTCTGAAGCTTAATATTGGCAGATTTCAACTCAGATATAGTACTCTCAAGCTGCTCTGACATTCTGTTAAAACTTTCTCCCAAAAGATCAATTTCATTTCCCACGCTGCTCTCATATCTGGCATCAAATTCCAGATCTGACATCCTTCTGGAAAGCTTTGTGAGCTCACTGATCGGCTTTGTAATCTTATTTGTAAATATCATGATAATCATTCCACTGAACAACACGATTACAATCCCCACAAAGAAATAAAACTTGTTGGAAATTCCCGCACTTTCCCGGATACTTTCCAGAGGAGTTCGAATAAGGTAATAATATCCGTTGTCAAACTGTCCCCAGCACTCCACATAATCCATTCCCGCAAATCTGTCATGAATCTGCTGAATTGTACAATTATCTGCTTTCCGTAATATTTTCCCTTTCGGTTTATCCTGCTCCAAATCATAAATATATCCAAACAGACGAACACGGAGCATATCCTTGCTTTCTCCCCAGCCGTATTCAAAACTGTTTGCCTCGTCTGTAATAACCCAGGAAAAATTGTTTCTGGCGCTGTCCCTGCCAATTTCATCTGCAACAGAAACATCTCCATTTTCAAGAATTGCCTCTATATCCAGTTTACTCAAAGTTGCCTCTGCCTGAAGAAGCATCTCCACTTTCTGAGAAATATAATATTTTTCAAGAAAAAATCCGTTGATAACCGTAATTGTTACAATGGAAAATAAAAGAACTGCCGTAAAAATCATGGAAATCTGATGGCGCAGGGTGTGAAATTTCTTTCCTTTTTTTTCTGTTTCTTTTTTTTCCGGCTTTTTCATTCCTCCACCTCAAACTTATATCCCATTCCCCATACGGTTTTAATATATTCTCCCTTGTCTCCCATTTTACTTCTCAGTTTTTTTACATGGGTGTCGATGGTTCTCGCATCTCCAAAATAATCATAATTCCACACAGAATTTAAGATTTTTTCTCTGGAAAGAGCAATACCCTCATTTTCAAGGAAATATGTGAGAAGTTCAAATTCCTTAAAGCTCAATTCCATCGGTTTCCCATCTACAGAAGCAATATGCGCTGCCTTATCAATTACGATTCCACCACAGGAAATCACATCTTCCGGATTACTCTGTCCTGTTCTTCGAAGAATCGCCTCCACTCTTGCCACAAGAATTTTCGGGCTGAAAGGCTTGGAGATATATTCGTCCACTCCAAGTTCAAAACCTAAGAGCTCATCTCTCTCATCGCTTCTCGCTGTCAGCATAATAATCGGGACTTTTGAAGTCTTCCGTATTTCCCGGCATACTTCCCAGCCGTCCATTTTTGGCATCATTACATCCAGAATAATCAGGTTAATATCCTTTTCCCGGTAAAAAATATCCATTGCCTCTTCTCCATTTCCTGCTTCCAGAACCTGAAAATTTTTTCTGGTAAGAAAATCTTTCACCAGCTTTCTCATACGACTTTCATCATCTACTACAAGGATTTTTAATGCGTCCATTCTCTGTCCCTCCATTTATTCATTCGTCACTTCTGTATTTGTACTATAACAGAGAAATATGTTCCTTCTGTGAACGATTGTAAGAATTTCTCAAAAAATCAGCCTTGACAACTCAAACATATGTGCCTATAATAAAAAGACAGGCAGAAACACTGCCCTTTCGTCTGTTTTCCAGCACAGAATTTTCTGTGAAGTCTTCGGGCTTGTACTGGTTTCGACGGGGGTTTTGAAGCTTGGGAAGCCATCCGCAGACTCCTGGACTGCGCACCAACCGGGAACCTAAATATAAACGCAGACGAACAGTACGCGTTAGCAGCCTAATTGCTGCTCGTCAGCCCTGAAGCACTCACACTTTAGGAATCTGGCGTCAACTATGTGAGAAACCTTGCCGGGTAAGCTTTGCCCCGGTAGATGTATTATGAAGCTACTGAAGCCGTAAGCCTGTCGGTGGGCGTGCTGCTGAGGGAATGTTAAAACAGCGACTGTGATGGGAGATGCCTGAGGGGATAGGCTTTCGGACGCGGGTTCGATTCCCGCCAGGTCCACTAAAAGCTTTGGGAATGTTACATTCCTGAAGCTTTTTTATGTTTACAAAAAGGAGAATTTTATTATGAAGTACAAAAAGAAATATCTATCGGTTTTCGCTCCTCTTCTTCTGATTCTTTCCCTTCTGTTTCCGTCAGTGAATCTGCCTGTTTATGCCGAAAGCACCACGCAGGATATGGCGGTTCACTTTCTTGACGTTGGGCAGGGGCTTTCTATTCTTGTTCAGTCCGGCGGGGAAAATCTTCTATATGATGGAGGCGACACCAGCCACAGTGATGAAGTAGTAGATTATCTTCAAAAGCAAAATGTAGAAAATATTGACTATATGATTTCCTCTCATTATGATGCAGACCATTTGGGAGGGCTTTTAAAATGCCTGGAAACCTTTTCTGTAAAAAACATTTTAGGGTCAGACTATTATCAGGGTACAGACTTATATATGGATTTTGTAAATACGGCAACTGCAAATGCCATTTCCATTCAGTACCCGAAACCGGGAGATACCTTTTCCTTTGGAACAGGAAGCTTTACTGTCCTTGCTCCTTCCGGAATTGACCCGAACGACAGCAACGAAAACTCCGTAGCCATCCGCCTTACAAACGGAAATAACAGCTTCCTCTTTACAGGCGATGCAGAAGAAACAAGCGAGCAGGACATGATAAGCACAGGCAGAAACCTTGACTGCGATGTTCTCTCACTTGGACACCACGGTTCCTCCAGTTCCACAACCTGGGATTTTCTGGAAGCATCCACCCCTTCCTGGGCAGTAATAAGCTGTGGGGCAGAAAACAAGTACGGGCATCCTTCCGCTGATACTATGGGACGCCTTTCTTCCATGAATATCCCTGTTTTCCGCACAGATAAACAAGGCACTATTGTTGCCCTCTCTGACGGAGAAAATATTTCCTGGAATCAGGAGCCGTGCAATGATTATTCCTCAGGAGATGTCTCCTCTGAAGTATCTTCGCCTTCTTCCGAAGCTTCCTCTGTTCCATCAGAGCAGCCGTCGGATTCCTCAGGCGCTATGGTCTGGATTCCTGCAACAGGAGAAAAATACCACAGCATTCCCGACTGCGGACGTATGAATCCTGCCAAAGCTTCTCAAATAACAGAATCAGAAGCAATTTCCCGGGGATACGCCCCCTGCAGCAAATGCTTCTGATTCTGTAAACGTTACTGACAAAAGATGCCTGACAAATTGTTTCGCATCATAATAAATATTTATGGATTAAGTAGACTGGTGTACAGCTCCACGCATGACAGTAACTGCTCACGATAGGATTTCCGTAAGGAGAATAATTGGGATTTTCCGGCTCAAATGCCTCCCAGAATGTGTCGGCTCCAAGGCAAAGCATTTCTCCCCAGTATGATTTTAAAAGGCGGATTCCCTCCTCTTTAAGCCCTGCTTCAAAAAGCGCTTCTGTCACATGATGGTACATATAAGGTGTTGCGATTCCTTTTACAGGAAACAGCTCCTTTACCGCTCTTGTCATAATTGCTTTATTTTCTTCTTCGCTCATCACATGAGCAAGAACCATCCATACCTGGCTTGCAAGATTACACTCCTGTTCTTCTCCTGAGAGAAACATTCCCTTCTCTGGAGAGAACAGGATTTTTTTTGCATAAGAAACCATTTTTTCAAGAACGGCTTCATATGCTTCCGTTTCTTCTCCCATAAGCTTCGAAAGAGCAATAAACTGTTTCAGCACGTAAATCATCACAGCCTGTCCTGCTGTATCTTTATTAAAATCGTTGGACCAGTCTATAAAAACAGGATACTCTTCTTTACATGCAAGCTTTCCTTTTTCATTTACCATAGAAAGCGACAAATCCATCTGTGCTTTTGCCACAGGAAACAGTTCTTTTAAAAACTCTATATCCGAATGTGCCGTTTCATAGTCATAAAGAACGGAAATAAAGAAAAGGCTGTAATCAAAAAGAAACGTGTCATCCGGAAGGCTGGCTGGCTTTACAAACACATTTGCCGGAATTTTCCCGAAGCGGACGCGCATATATAAAGGCGCGTCCATAGGAGAACCCACAGAAGAAATATTTACAGAAAAACTTCCCACACAATGCTCTCCAAAAGTCTTAAAAATCTCCGGATGATTTTCCTCCGCTTTTTTCAAAAGGGCTTCATTATGATTAAATTTTACATCTCTGTTAATCTGAAAAGTAAATGCCATATTTTATCCCTCGATTTCCTCTTTAAAATAATCCTGGAATTTTAATAATTCTTCTTCCTTTTCTGTATGAAGAACAAGCATAAGCGGTCTTCCCACATCCATGCTGAAAATCCCCATAATGGATTTTGCATCTACAAGATATTTTCCCTGCTGTAAATCCACATCGTAATCACAGCGAAACGCCGTTTTATTAAAATTCTGAATATCACTCATTGTCTGAAAAAACACTTCTTTTTTTACCATGTCTTTATTCACTCCTTATTCTGCTGACGCTGCTCCAGTTCTTTCTTTATCTGCGGATAAATTTTATCAAGATTGTAGAACATCATAATCACAATGGAGCATACAAGAAGTATCATTGGAATATAAAGGTCCATAGCGCGGATTGCAGTCATTGCATTTGCACTCTGCACCGCTGCGCTTCCCTCGTATCCTCCCCATGCAAGAAGAAGACCTCCAATTCCTCCTGCTGCTGCCTGAGCTACCTTTTCCGATTACTGCCTTATAATAGTATACAATGGCGCTTGTCTGAATAAAAAATCCGCCCCACATTACAAGAACATTTACTGCAAAAATAATCCACGGCTTATTCTGTGCCAGAGATTTCAAGCTTCCCATTAATGTTGCCTGTGTGGAAACTGTTGTTACACGTTCTCTTACAGAAGCAAATGTAAAAAAGAAAATACCGCATCCCACAATACCAAATACAATCATAACAATACGGAATCCCAAAGCTTCATTTCCGCCACCAAATGTATCTACAAGCTTTAATGCAGTTGTACTTACAACAGATGCACCCAAAAATCCAAAAAACTTTCTTGATGTAGAGAGAGCCGTTCTTTCCTCAGTACTTGCTGTAAGGCTTGGAAGAATAGACGCCATCGGAATATTTACAACTGTGTACATAAAAGAAAGACCAATATAAGTTACATATGCGTATATAAGTTTTCCTGTAGGCGAAATATCCGGCACGGAAAACGCCAGAACTGCAAAAATCGCAAAAGGCGCTGCTCCGAAAAGAAAATACGGGCGTGATTTTCCCCACTTTGTATGTGTCTTGTCAATACAGTATCCGATTAACAGGTCTGTTCCCGCATCAATTACCCTGCATACTACAAACATGAGGGCAATAGACACCTCGTTCAAATCCATTACATCTGTATAAAAATATAACAAATATAATGAAATCATCTGCCAGATAAGATTACACGCAAAATCTGCGGAACCATATCCGATTCTCTGTCTCCAGATTTCTCTTCTGACCTTTCCGGTCATTTGCTGTTTTTCCATGATATAACCTCCGTTTCCCTTTCTTCCTACATTGTATGAAAAAAAGACAAATTTCGCCATTGCATTTAATCACCTTATTTATTGATGTTTCATGACATTTCTGGTACGATAACAAAAACCAAACAAGGATAACGAAACCTTCCTATGACAACAAACGAATTATACAACCATCTTCTTGCCTTCAACGAAGATGAGAAATTTTATGAAAGCTATTATGACGCCCATCAGAAAAGATGGAAGCTGGAAGAATTTTTAAAAAATCTGGATTATCAGGAAGTCCTGAACCGCCGCCTGATTATTACAGAAATTGATACCGGGTATATGCCCTCATCCATGTCTGATGAAACATACTTTTCACCGGATAATAAAAACAGCATTATTTTAAGTAAGCATAACCGCTATACCCCTGCTTTTCGCCACAAACACGTATTCTTTGAACTTGCATACGTACTTTGCGGCTCCTGTACACAGAAAATCAACCAGGATGAAATCACACTGACTGAGGGGCAGTTCTGTCTCCTTGCCCCTCATGTCTCCCATTCCATCAGTGTATTTGACTCCAGCCTTGTTTTAAATATCCTTATCCGCAGGGGAACATGTACTTACTATGTTTTTAGAATACACAGAGAAAAAGAATTATTACGAAAATATCCTGAACAGTCAGCTTATGATTCTTTTTGCAAAAATTCTTCAAAATTACGAGGAGCGCATTCAATATCCTCTTATGACCCGTAAAGGAAATCTCATATGTATGGAACTAATCCAGTATATGGAAGAACATTTTAATTCCGTCACCCTGCAGGAGCTGGCAGAAACTTTTCATTTTTCCCAGGGACATTGCTCAAGGCTTATCAAAGTATACACCGGAAAATCCTTTACCCAGATTATCCAAAGCCTTCGTTTTCAAAAAGCCCGCACTCTTCTTACGACGACGGACATCAGCGTAGCAGAAATCAGCCATATGGCAGGCTTTGAAAATCCCGAACATTTTAACCGGCTTTTCAAAAAGCATTTCGGAACAACACCTGGAAAGTACAGACACACGGAAAGCCATTCATGACTTTTTCTTATACTGAATGGCTTCCATTGCTTTTTCCAAACGTTTTTCCAGAATCTTTCTGACCTGTTTCTCCGAAAGTTCCTCCTGCCTGTAATATCTTCCCTCTATGCGAAATCTTGGAATAACCTGTGGTTTCATAAAAACCTCCGTTTTTTCTATCATATGAAAAAGAGATTGTCTCTGTTCTTTTTCTTCTTTTTTCTCATATTCTATGTGGAGGTGAGATTATGGAACATCAACATTTATCTCCTGTGGGCGCTTTATATATCCGCGTTTCCACACACAGCCAGGATGAACTTTCCCCTGACGCTCAGAAGCGGCTCTGTCTGGAATATGCAAAGACAAATCACATCCACATACCGGAAGATTTTATTTTTACAGAAAGCATTTCCGGAAGAAGCGCCGTAAAACGCCCGGAATTTCAGAAAATGATTGCCCTTGCAAAATCTTCCGCACATCCTTTTTCTGTTATTCTCGTGTGGAAATTCAGCCGTTTTGCAAGAAATCAGGAAGAGTCCATTGTATACAAAAGTATGTTAAAAAAAGATAAGGTAGAAGTTATCAGTGTTTCCGAACCCCTGGCAGACGGACCGTTTGGTACTTTAATCGAAAGAATCATTGAATGGATGGATGAATACTATTCCATTCGCCTTTCCGGAGAAGTAAAACGTGGAATGAAAGAAAAAGCGCTTCACCAGGGATACCAGACCTGTCCCTGCCTTGGGTATGATGCAGTGGGAAAAGGAAAACCTTTTGTTATCAATGAAAAAGAATTTGAAACAGTAGCCTTCATTATGGAACAATTTGACTCCTGCCATCTTTCCCCCTCCCATATTGCCGCTCTCTGCAATACTCTCTCCTACCGCACAAAACGGGGAAATCCTTTTGACAGAAGAGCTGTTCTCAGGATTCTGGAAAATCCCTTTTATGCGGGAACTGTTACATGGAACGGAATTTCTTTTGAAGGCAGCCATGAGACGCGCCTCTCAAAAGAACAGTATGAAAATCGAATGAAGCTTTTACAAAAACCAGCACAGATTCCCCTTATTTCTCCACCTTCCGGTGAAAAACACTGGCTATCCGGCATTTTAAAATGTTCTCTATGCCATGCCGCTCTTGCCTTTGGCGGTTCTAAAAACTGTCGTATCTTTACCTGCTGGAAATACGCAAAAGGGATTCACACTACTCCCGTAAATATATCTCTAAAAAAAGCGGAAGCCTCCGTTCTTACTTATTTTCAGTGGGTTTTTGAAATAACAACACCCTTTCTCTTTTATGAGTCTTCCCCTTCTACAGATACTCTCAACTTAAAACTACAGGAAGAAAAAATTCTGAAACAACAACTTGAAAATCTGTCTCTTCGGGAACGCAGGATAAAAGAGGCTTACGAAAGCGGAATCGACACACTTAGCGAATATCGCGAGAATAAACTGCGGATTCAGGAACAAAAACATGAGCTGGAAAACAAACTGCATCACTTACTTCTTCCTGTTCCCCAGCCTCCGTCTTTCCCTTCCGCTCTTTCTTCCTTTGATGAGCTTTTTCAAAATCCCCAAATTCCCAATGAAAAAAAGAGGGTTTTCCTCCAGTCCTTCACAGATGAAATCCTGTTTGATAAAACCTCTAACACGCTTTATTTTGATATTATTATTTCCTGACAGTATATATAACCACTTGTAAAGTTTCTCTTACCCTTAGTATTTCTTATGTCTGTGTGCCATGCGGCGGACCTGACGGAGAAATAGGAGCATCTATGCGGTATCTGTCCCAGAGGTTCTCCATGCCGAACCGTATGGCAACAGCAGTTCTAAATGATATTGGTACGGAAGAGCTGGCACACCTAGAAATGGTATCCACCATCGTCCATCAGCTTACCCGAAACCTTTCTATGGAAGAAATTAAAAATTCCGGTTTCGGTCCTTATTATATTGACCACACAGTTGGAATCTGGCCTCAGGCAGCAGGCGGCATCCCATTTAATGCCTGTGAGTTCCAGAGTAAGGGAGACCCTATTACAGACCTTCACGAAAACCTTGCTGCGGAACAAAAAGCCAGAAGCACGTATGACAACATTCTCCGCGTTGTCCGGGATATGCCGGAAATTGCCGATCCAATTAAATTCCTCCGGGCACGTGAAGTTGTTCATTTTCAAAGATTTGGTGAAGCTCTCCGCTCCATTCAGGAAGAGCTTGACGCAAAAAACTTTTATGCTTTTAACCCAAGTTTTGATATGCGGATTCCTCACTCTAAGGAACAGAAAAACTGTCATTAAACGACACCACCCTCGCTTTAAAGCGAGGGTGTATTCTTCATCATTTTATAATAAACAGGTATTAAAAGCGCACATGCACCAGCCCAGGCCAGGGGACTTGCAAGACATACTCCATAATATCCAATAAATGCCGTTAAAATCACAGTGCTTCCTATTCTCATCACAAGCTCAATCATACAGGCAGCAAAAGGAGCAATGCTGTTTTGCATACTCTGTATGGAAGTCCGATACACGGCGAGCAATCCCAAAAGGAAATAACATGGAGCTACTATATTTAGATACCCATTTGAATATGTTACAATTTCAACCGATGGATTTGTAATAAAAAGTTCTACTATCTGTTTTCTCAAAAGTAGAATACATACACACATTACTGCATTTAATGTCTCCGTCTGAATGAGACATGCACGAACCCCCTTACGGATTCTGTCTGTTTTACCAGCACCGTAATTCTGTGCCACATAATTGGATATTGCAGTCATCATGGCATTATTTACAAGGACGGAAACCTGATCTGCTTTTGTTGCTGCTGTATATCCTGCCACTGCCGCAGACCCAAGTCTGTTTACCGAAGCCTGCATAGAAAGCTGTCCAATGCACATGACTGACATCTGAAAGCCCATAGTAAATCCCAGCTTTACATGTACCTTTGCAGTTTCTTTTATTCCCAAAAAATCCTTTTTTCTTAAATGAAGAACAGGAAATGCCTTCAAACCGGATATAAGACAGCATATAGAAGAAATAAGCTGGGAAAGAACTGTTGCCCAGGCAGCTCCGGCTACTCCCATATGAAAAGGCACAATGAATATAATATCAAGAATTACATTTAATATAGAAGAAAACACAAGGAAACAGAGAGGCGTTCTGCTGTCTCCCAATGCTCTTAAAATATTGGAAATCATATTATAAAAAACAGTTGCCCCTGTTCCCAGAAGAACTACAAACATATAAGCATAGGCATCTCCATAAATATCTTCCGGCGTTTGCATCAGCCTTAAAACAGGATGCGCCAATACACAACACAGTAGCGTTACAACAACTGTGAAAATAATACTCAATATAAGAGAAACTGAAATACTTTTTCTCATTCCTCTTTCATCTTTCGCACCACATTTCTGTCCAAGACAAATGCCAAATCCATTCGTAAAACCCTGTATAAAACAAAGCACAAAATAAACAATGATGCTTGTTGAACCTACTGCTGCAAGAGCCTGTGCTCCCAGAGTTTTTCCCACAATCACAGAATCTGCCAGCGTATAAAAAAGCTGAAAAAGATTGCCTCCTATAACAGGAAGCGCAAACTTCCACAAAGAACGAAATGGATTTCCCACTGTTAAATCCATTTCTTTCGAAAAACTTTTCACCTCTTTTTTCCTCCTCTTGAAATTAAAATAACCCGCGATTATAATAAAAGAAATCAGTCTTACAGTAAGAAAGGAAAGAAAATGAAAACGCATATCATAGAAGTTGACCAACAGCAAAAGGAAATATGCAGTCATGGTACAGATACCTTTCCCATGACAATTCATCATGATAATCTCCGCTTTTTTCAGGGGCACTGCATTCGCTTTCACTGGCATCCCACAATTGAAATTGTTGTTGTACAAAAAGGGACTGTCCAATATCGAATCCATCAAAATACCTTTACCCTAAAACCTGGAAAAGCGCTCCTTATAAACTCCAATGTTCCTCACAGTACCTTTCCTTATGAAGGAGAAGATGTACAGCTTCTTACCATTCTGATACAGCCTGTATTTCTTTATGATTCATGGGGAAGCGACATCGAAAAAAACTGTTTTCGTCCTTTTCTCTGCAACCAGAATCTTCCCTGTATTCTTTTGGATTCTTCCTGTAAAAAAGACCGGAAAATCATAGAAATATTCCAGGAAGCAAACAAATATTTCTCTGAAAAGCCATATGGATTTCAATTAAAAATAAAAAGTCTGCTCTGTGATGCTTTTTTTAATATTATTACAGATAATCAGGAAAATCTCAAAGACTGGGCTCCTTCCAACGAAGAAGATTTCTCACGCCTTCAGACTCTTTTCGATTATCTTCACTCCCACTATGAAGAACCATTATCCCTCCAGGAAATTTCTCTTCACATGCACCTTACAAAAGAAACCTGCTGCCGCCTGTTTAAAAAAATGACAGGAAAAACAATTACACAATATCTCACGGATTACCGAATCAGCCAAAGTATTCCTCTTCTTTTAAGCGGTCGCTATTCGGTTTCTCAGGTTTCACAGCTTACGGGATTCAGCAATTCCAGCCGGTTTGCCAGCGCTTTCCGGGAACGGACAGGAGAAAATCCAAAAGAATATCTTCACCCAAAATCTTCCTTATTATAAAGAAAAACACTGTCGTATTCTACTCATATATTATTTTTTTTCATACAGATATTGATTTTATTTATCAAATGCCACCTCCTGATGGTAAATTGCTCTCTCGTCAAGAAGTTCTTTAAAAGTTTTCGTCTTTTTCTGTTCCCCGTATGTGTCCGACCAATAATATCCCTTCAATTCGTCCATATATTCTAAAGCGTCGCACACATACACATATATTGTGGAAACATCATGTTCCCCTACGGCATACTCTCCCTCTGTTCCAACAAATCCACCCGTGGAAAGGGGATTTCCCTCTGCATCAAGAACAACTGCCGCATATCTTGCTTCCGGATCATTTATAGTAAGGGAAAGCTCAAATGGAGTCTTTGTAACAGAAAGCACTCCCATTCCATTTTCGTCTGTAAGAGAAAGCTCCTTCGTCACTGTCTTTGTGTAATCTTTTGTAACCTCCACTGCAAAATCCCATTCCCCCCGAAATTTCCAGTCTCGCTCACAGCAGACTGTCTTTGCCGGTATTTCTCCTTCAAAATTCTCAGGAAGATTTCCTGTAATCTCATGAATATTTAAGTTCATGGTAAAGCTTTCCGGAATCTGAATAGAATCATCTGTCTTTTCTCCATTCCATTTTGTATCCTCCAGGTTCAGCCTTAATATACCCGCGTATGTTTTGCTGTTTAAAAATTTTCCGTCCAGATAATTTCCCTGTAACTGAAAATCTTCCCTGTAACTGAAGGAAATATCCGACCTTAAAATATCAATGACCGGCTTTCCCTCATGCTCCCGAACAGGCGGAAAATCTTCTTCTGATTCAATCATCAAAGACAAATAAACCGCCGCTTCATTGCAGTAAATTTCCGATAACGTCACTGTCACTCCATCTGATGTTTTGGTGTATAAACTTTCTTCTTTTTTCTTCTGCACCTGCGCCTGTTTTTCTGTACTCTTTGTTTCTTCCGGCTCTTTTAAAGGTTCCGCATACTCTTTATAATCGCCTTTATATCCCAGTGAGTCTCCAATTTCCTCAAAAAGATTTCCAACAATTGGAATACTTCTGACAATAGCCGGATTTACCACACATACAACAAGAAACAGAGTGAAAGCTGCCGCTGCCGCAAGAGTCCAGGTAAGCTGAATTTTTCTCCGTTTTTGTTTTCTCACTATTTCTACTCTTTTGTTCTCCTCTTTTTGGTCTGTCAACTGTACACGGTTTCTGATTTCTTCAAAAGCCTCTCTTTTCGCACGTTCCACCTGTATGGGAAGAGGAAATTCCCTGTTTAATGTTTCTTTGATTTTCTTATCTGTTATCTCTTCTGTCCATTCCTTTCTGTCCTTGTCCATATGTCCGTCCTCCTTTCTTTAATGCAGGTTCTGAATAAAACGCCTTAACCTGTTCCCTTGCTCTTGTAAGACGCGTTTTTACCGTATTTTCATTTATGCCGAGAAGAGCGGAAATCTCGGAAATCTTAAATCCCTCCGCATAATAAAGAACCAGAACTTCTCTGTATTTTTCATCTGCCATTCCCAACATTTCCTTAAACTCAAACTCCTCAATAGACATATCCTGCTGTGGGATTTCCCGTTCTGTTCCGGGAAACTCCATTTTTCTGTAATGTGCCAGAATCTGTCTGCACTCATTAATCAAAATACGAATCAGCCATGTTTTAAAATATTCCGGTTTCTGTAAGGTATGGAGCTTTTCAAAGCAGGCAAGAATCGTATCCTGTATGGCGTCTGCCGCGTAATCGTCATTTTTCAGAATCCCAATCGCCACTTTGTACATGGCAAGAGAATGTTTGTCCATCAGCTCAAGAAATGCTTCCGCGTCCCCGTTTATTGCTTTTTGTATTAACTCAGGCAAAGTACCGCCTCCTTCCTCTTATTTTTCTTCTCACCTATTAGATAAACAGACCTACTAAAAAGTTTCAAATAATAATTTTTCTATTTCAAATTCTATATCCCGGTGTTATAATAGCTGTGATTATAAAGCAATCAATTATATTTGGAGGAAATTATGCAGATAATTATCGTTGGGTGCGGAAAAGTCGGATGCACCCTTGCAGAACAATTACAGGAAGAAGACACCGACATAACTCTTGTTGATATTTCTCAGGAAAAACTGACATCCATATGCGACAATGTAGACGCTATGGGAGTTTTGGGAAATGGAGCCAGTATTAATGTACTTATGGAGGCAGGTGTGGAAACAGCAGATATTCTAATTGCTGTCACCGGTTCCGATGAACTAAATCTTTTATGCTGTCTCATTGCACAGAAAGCAGGGCACTGCCAGACTATTGCCCGTGTGCGTAATCCTATTTACAGCAAAGAAATTGGATTTATAAAGGAGCGCCTCGGCGTAACCATGTTTATTAATCCGGAACTTGCAGCAGCACAGGAAATTTCCCGTATTCTTCGCTTCCCTTCCGCTCTCAAAATTGATACCTTCGCGCGAGGAAGAGTTGAGCTTGTAAAATTTAAAGTATTGCCAGAATTTCACCTTGACGGAATGAATATTTCCTGTCTGAAAGAAAAATTCAACTGCGATATTTTAATATGTGCTGCGGAAAGTCCAAATTCTGTCTCAATACCAGGCGGCGACTATGTGATCCACAACGGCGATGTTCTCTCTGTTATGGCACCTCCTAAAAACACTGCCTCTTTTTTCAAGAAAATCGGCATGAAAACAACTCAGGTAAAAAATGCCATTATCATTGGCGGAGGAACGATTTCCTATTATCTTTCACGCGCTCTGCTCGATATGAAAATCGATGTAAAGATTATTGAAAAAGATAAAGACAAATGTGAAACTTTAAGTGAACTTCTGCCAGGTGCTACCATTATAAACGGAGACGGAACAGACCGCTCTCTTCTTATGGAAGAAGGGCTTATGCAGGCTGAAGCTTTTGTTACCCTTACCAACTTAGATGAGGAAAATGTATTCCTTTCTCTTTTTGCCAAAAATATTTCCCATGCAAAGGTAGTGGCAAAGGTAAACCGCCTTGCCTTTGATGACGTAATTGACAGCCTTGACCTTGGAAGTGTCATTTATCCAAAATATATTACTGCTGATTCTATTCTTCAATATGTACGCGCCATGCAGAATACCATCGGAAGCAATGTAGAAACACTTTATCACATTCTGGACAACCAGGCGGAAGCTCTTGAATTTTCCATCTGCGAAAATTGTCCGGCAGCCGGCATTCCGCTTGCAGAGCTTCCTCTTAAAAAGAATCTTCTTGTGGGCTGTATCAACCGTCATGGTTCTATACGTATTCCAAGAGGAAACGACACTATACAGCCGGGAGATACGGTTATGATTGTCACTACAAACAAGGGTCTTCGCGACATCAGCGATATTCTGGAAAGGTAAGGGAGAGTTTATGAATTATTCCATTATCTTTTATATTATCGGCTGGATTTTAAATCTGGAAGCTGCTTTTATGCTGCTTCCCTGTATTACGGCTGTGATTTACGGGGAAAAATCAGGCTTTGCCTTTCTTATTACTATGGCGGTCTGTGTTGCTGGCCATGCCTTTCATTTATCCTATGGTGTCGTTAGATC
>ERZ1108166.408-NODE-408-length-39312-cov-6.663754_pt1 | contig 39312 bp, 35 predicted proteins | sample MGYA00403702_ERZ1108166 | MGnify/ENA primary metagenome ERZ1108166 (study PRJEB35170, sample SAMEA104062401) | human gut metagenome | biome: human gut; feature: human-associated habitat; material: faeces | place: Denmark | collected 2012-05-01 ...
AGTATATAACAATTTTTTACTTTTGGCTACCTTAACCCACCGTCTAAAGTCAGTGGGATTGCGGTAGCCTTATTTCAATCCCTTTTGCCACTGCAGATGAATCCATATCCAAAGTCGCATTTAAAAGTTTCTCCGATTCTCTTTGAAATTCTATAAATTCATTCCATCGGTTCTCCTCAACAGCATCTATAAATTCACTTCGTATTTCTTCATTTGGCAAATACGCTGTTCGATTTTTCTGATTATAGGCAAGATACCCGAGATGAATCAGTAATGTAAAAACATCGTCTTTATTTTTAAAAGTCACCATATCATTCTGAAATGAATTTGTTCTCACCTCTACATCATCACCGGACAGCATAGTCAGAACCGATGTTTTTAACCCATCAAAATCCATATTAATCAACGGAAGAATAGATTCATAAGTTCCTGTCTGTGACCAGTAGCTTTGAAAATCCCCCTGTAACATCAAAGACACAACTGCATTGGGATTATACACATGGAACTTTCCCAAAGTATAACCGTCATACCAGCGTTTTACCTGTTTAAAATCTTTATTGTATTTTTCACACAGAATTTTCACTTCTTCTTCTGTAAATCCAATATAGGGAGCTAACGCTCCTGGATTAATCATTGTAAACTGCGTAAAATTATTAAGCGCCGACTGTGTTTTTAATTTTTTTACAGGTAAAATCCCGGTCAGATATGCCAATTTTATAAATTTTGTAGGCTCGCTTCCCTTAAACATTCCTCTGAGGAAATTTATATATTCCTCCTGTACCTTTACATTGGCTGCCTCATCACGAATCAATACATCCCACTCATCAATTACCACAACAAATTTTCTGCCTGTCTCTGCATTAATACAGGACAGCGCATCTGCTAATGATACGGTATCTTCTGATATGATACTGCCGTACTCTTCTTTTAACTCTTCTATAATACTTTTTTTAATATAAGAAACAAGATTTTCCGCAGACCCTGCCGGCTCCATACACCATTGCACATCAAAATGAATCACATCATACTGATTCAAATGTTTTTTGAAATCATCTGTCTTTCCAATATCCAGATTGGCAAATAATTTTTCGGAACTACAGCCTTTACTATAGTAAGCAGTTATCATATCTGCAGTGATGGATTTTCCGAAACGCCGCGGACGGCTGTTGCATATTAATCCCTGTTTTGTATCAAGCACTCGATTGGTATACGTCAGAAGCCCTGTTTTATCAACATATATCTCCGAATTCAGCGCGACCTGAAATGCGCTGTTATCCGGATTCAAAAATCTGCCCATTTAGTATCCTCCTTTCGAAATCTGCCCATCTGCTTACTATATTATCATCTGAAATTCGAAATAACAAGATGGCTTCATACCGGAACGATAACGGCAGATTTACAAAGCCTTTTGCAAATCTGCCGTTATTTTCTGTATCATTCTTATTTTAATGTAAATAAAAGCGTCTTAATTTCATATGGCGTAACTTCTATGGTAATGTCACCCGCTTTCTTCTCTTCTTCCACAGGGCTCTCCATAAGATTGCACTCACAGTAAGAATCATATACAAAGCCCGGATAAACCTTCACTTTCTGTCTGCTTCCTGCATATTCATGGAAACGCACCACAAGGTGTTTTCCGTCCTCAGAGCGCTTCACAGCATCAAGCTCTACCTTGTCTGTGCCAAAGGAAATAAAGCTTGTGTCTCCGTTTTCCCATGCACCGGACAGAACTTTAACCGGTTGATTTAAAGCATATGCTTCTTTCACTGTCTCGCCTTCCACAAAATCTCCTTTGTGAGGGAGGAGAGAGTAAGTAAAGAAATGCTCGCCCTGGTCCTGCTTATAATCCGGATTTGTAGCGCTTTTTAAAAGTGTGATTCGCATTCTGTTCTCTTTTACATCGTGACCATATTTGCAGTCATTTAAGAGACTTACCCCGTAATCTCTCTCTGACATATCAACCCAGCGGTGAGCAACTGTCTCAAATTTTGCCATTTCCCAGCTTGTATTCCAGTTATTCGGACGTTTTACGTTGCCGTACTGAATATCGTAACGTGCTTCAGAAGCGCGGATTTCTACAGGGAAGGATGCTTTTAAGAGCTGATGTGTTTCATTCCAGTTTACATAAGTAACAAAATCAATTCTTCTGTCATCTTTGTAAAGTGTAATATCCTGTTGGATTTCAGAGTCCATGTAATTCCATTTCAGACGAAGCACCGCGCGTAAATTCCCGTTTTCCACAACCTCTGCCAAAACAAGGTCAGTAACCTCCCGCATTTTTTCCTGATAAAAAATATCAATATTCCATGCGTCAAAATCATAAGGCTTATCTTCAAATACCTGGAATACATTTGCACGCTCTCCTTCTGCAATCACTTCTCTGTCATTCTCTTTATCGTAAATGCGTGTAAACTGTCCAGCTTCGTTTAATTCCATCACATAGAACGGTGTCTCGATACTGTTTGCAGATACCCGGAAAACTGTCTCCTCTTCCTGAAGGAATCCTTCCTCAAAATAAATTACCTTTCCTGCCATTGCCGGAATATTATCCACTTTTACATACGTAACGTTTCCTGCTCTCTGAGATTCTAAAACTTCTCCCGCTTCATTTTTAAATATGCCCTCTCTTTCCTCCGGCACAACTGCAAGATAATTCATTTCCCATCCTGCGTTATTGAGAATCGTCCATGTATTCTCCTTCTGATTTACAAGAGCGGAAAAAGCATTTTCCTCTACCTGTTCTGCAATCTCCTGTGCCTTTGCATACTCTGTTTTGGAATCTTCATAAACCTGTAAAATAGAAGAGCCTGGAATAATGTCATGGAACTGGTGACGAAGAATAATCTTCCAGCCTTCTGTTAAAACTTCCTGCTCTGCTGCTCCTACATTTCCGCCTTTTGCCGCAGCCATAGCAGTCAGCCACTCTGCCTCCCTGTATAAAAACTCCAGCTTTCTGTTCATTTTCTTATTATAAGCGTGGCTTGTATAAGTACCTCTATGGTACTCCAGATACAATTCTCCATCCCATGTATGAAGATATTCTGTTGTATTCTTCACTGTTTCCTGTAATTTTCGGAAATATTCTCCTGCTGTGCTTGTTTTTACATGAGGAAGCCCCGGAATTTTATCCATTCTTCGCCTCTGCTCAAGAGCTTCACGGTTTACACCGCCGCCCCCATCTCCATATCCAAATGAAATCAGAACTTCTTTATTTATATTTTTATCGTTATAGTTTTTCCACACACCTTTCACTGTATACGGTGTAAGCATACCATTATATGTGTAATACCAGGGACTTACGGAATAATCGGCATCCGGTGTTGTAATAAAATGAGTAAGAATCTCACTTCCGTCCATGCCTTTCCATACAAAAGTATCATGAGGCATACGATTAAACTCATTCCAGCTTATCTTTGTTGTCATAAAAGTATTAATTCCTGATTTTTTCAGAATCTGAGGAAGCGCCCAGGAATAACCGAAAACATCAGGCAGCCACAGAAATTCCATATCTTTGTCAAATTCCTCTTTTACAAACCTGCTTCCTATTAATATTTGACGGGTAAGGGACTCGCCGCTTGTAAGGTTACAGTCTGCCTCTACCCACATGGCGCCGTCTGCTTCCCATCTTCCTTCTTTTACTCTCTTTTTAATTTCCTCAAAAATTTCCGGAAAGTCCTGTTTTATATACTCGTAAATCTGCGGCTGCGTCTGAAGGAATTTATATTCCCCAAACATATCCATCAGACGGAATACAGTAGAAAAGGAACGAGAAGCTTTTTCCCTTGTATGTTTCAGCCTCCAGAGCCACGCAAGGTCAATGTGAGTATGACCTACGCAGTTCACTGTTACCATAGCTTCTTTATCCATATCATCCAGAGCAGCGTTCAGGAAATCGTCTGCCTCTTCCACGGAAGCATAAAACTCAGGACTTCCCGGATATGACCAGTCGATTTTCAGGAATGCGTCGTTTAACGCCTTCATGATCTCATGTTTATTTACTTCTTCGTCCCCAAGCTCTCTGTATGTATCCAGAATCATTTTTGCAAGATAATATAAGTCATCTGTCTTTTCATCAAGCCATGTAAGAGCAGCTCTTTTAATACGATGTTCCTGTTCTCTCGGAACGCCGCCGCCTTCCAGACCGGACCACAGACGGAAAGTAAGTCCCAGCGGTTTTCCGATCACTTCCTGATCAAAAAATACCTCCTGATGGTTGGAATCCACACCCTGATAAGGTTTTCCATCTATATAGAGCATGGACTCAAATCCGCTGTTTCCTCCGCCGCCTGTTTTTCCAAAATCAAAAATTCCCAGGATTCTTTTTTCTTTCCATTCTTCCGGAAATTTTGCAAGTATGTGAAGCCAAAGATACTTATCCCAGCCCTTCCAGAACATTCCCACTTTTTCTTTTGTGAAATCTGCAAAATCTGTTGGCACTTCCGGATTGGGAATTTCATTCCCAGACTCTTTTACAAGAATATCTTCCAGTTCAATCACATCCCGATAACGGTAAGATTCCAGTTCTCTTATTCTGCTTCTTAATTTTTCTTCCATAAAAAACATAAACATTTCCCCCTTTATTTCTCTGTCTCCGGATAAATTCCTTCTTCTCTCCAAATACGATGCATTAACTCATATCGTTCCAGTTCCAGTCCTGTGTATGCACAGTTCGATGTACAGAAAATATATCCGTATCCCGGCATTCCCTCACGAAGAGAGCGGCGTATATCCGCCTCACATTCTTCCTGGGAGCCTGTCTGAAGAAGTCCGCAGTTTACATTTCCGCAAAGCGCCACCTTGTCTCCTACACGCGCCTTTACCTCCTTTAAATCCACGCCGCCCTGTGGGTCAAGGGAATGAAGTGCATCCGGTCCGCATTCTACCATCTGATCAAGAATCGGCATAATATTTCCATCTGTATGCTTAATTGTATAGAATCCCATACTTCTGTAAGCGTCAAGGATTTCTTTCAGATAAGGAGCTATAAATTCATCAAATAAATCCGGACTGAAAAATGGATTTGTGTTAAAACAGTAGTCGGAACACAGGGTAAAACCATCTAAAAGCCCATCATATTTTGCCATTTTTTCTCCAAAGGCTTTAAAGTGGTCGACACGCTTCTGCGCAAGGGCTTTCATCTCATCTTCTTCCTCAAAGAGTCTTGCTGAAAAATCCATCATATCATCACCATTTGGAATTGCAAAAGTAGGATCTCCATGAACCATTGTGTAATATTTATCCCCTGATTGATTGCGAATTTCTTCAAGAATCCTTCTTGTCCTGTCAAAATTTTTCATATCGCTTGTATCGATCTGTACGAAAATCGCACTGTGGTCGTATTTTTCCGCATATGCAATATATGTCTCCGCAATATCCTTAATATGAAGATCCTGCTCTCTCCGGCTCATCTGATCCCACTGATTAAACACGCGGTGCTCCGGGTGAATACGTCCAAGCGCCTCCATCGTAAGGTAGAAAACAAGTTCAAAATGCGGCACATGACCTGTTATTGGTTCTCTTTTTAAGCATTTGATAAATTTTTCTCTTGGTGTCATAAGTTTTCTCTCCTTTATTTTCTCATTTCATTCCACGTCCGAAATACATGATATACGTTGTCCGGTTTCGCTCCCGGTCCAAACTCACACTGAGCAATACAACCGCCATCAGACCACAGCCTTTCATACACTTCTGTCACGGCATTTTTGATGTCTTCCGTACTGCCTTCCGGAAGAAGATGCTGACGATCAATTTCTCCCCAAAATGTAATCTGTCCTCTGTATCTTTCCAGATTCTCCAGTCCCATACAGAAAATCTGAGTATTAAAAGCATCAAGTCCGAGCTCTATCATTCTCGGATAAATATCAAGAGTATTGCCATCTGAATGCATAAAAGTTTTCTTTCCATGTCTTCGTGCTATTTCAATATAATCTTTATACATCGGTCTGAAATATTCATCCCACATCTGCGGATTTATCAGAAGACTTTTCTGGCTGCCCCAGTCATCCATAAAATTCAGGGCATCTACATCTGTTTTCGCCCATTTTTCCAGAAGATCGCAATAAAATGTGTGCATTTTACCCATGAATTTTTTCATGTTAGATGGCATATCCACCAAATCCATATACAATTCCTCTGTTGTCCTTATAAACTGAAGCTGTTCGAATGGACGCGGACAACATCCGGCAATCACAAATTTATCTGTTTCGCTACAAAAAGCATTTACAGAATCCACGTCAAAATCAAGCCATTCTACAGGAATATGAACATTGTCCACATCTTCCCACTCCTCATCTTTTACAATGGCTTCCTTAACTTCTCCTATAACCCCGTCCTGAAGATTCTCAAAACGGCATCCCCATTCATCTGTAAATTCTCCAATCTTATATGGATTCCCCTTTGCTATAGTCTCTGCTTTTAAAATTACAGGAGCCGACACAATATCATCTGGAAACTCTGTTTCAATACGTTTTACCATATCTCCATATTTCATCTCCGCCCAGGGAAGCCTCCACATCTGCCTCGGAGCACGTCCGTTTTTATTGTCAAACTCCAAAGTTTTATATACAAGTTCTCTTGATGTCATTATCTCTCTCCAAAAATTATATTTTTTATTCTAATTATTATATTTTTTATTTGCGCATTTTTACTATAAAAAAAGCATATCATTTCTTCAATTCATTGTCCATATATATTTATTTTTTCGTTGTTTTCTATGCTTTTCGAATTTGTTTTTGTGCATTTTTTTACTTTCCATCACAAAACAATATATTTTATATTAAAATATTATATTTTATTCATATTACAAAAAAGCCATACAATTTTTATAACTTTACATTGCAAAAATCGTATGACTCTTTTCAAAATCACTCCCGAAAAATTCCCGGAATCTTTATTTCATTGTTTTCTATTTTATCACCCCGAATCTGGGATTCCAAAACTTCCACAGCCTTATTCGCCATTGCTGTTTCATTTTGTTTTATATGCACATAATGCGTTCCTCCCGGAACAAGATACACCTCGTCAAAACAACATGGAAGAATATCCAGAGACTTCTCATTTCCCAGTCTTTTTGCCGCCTCAAGAAATGCGAGCAGAAGTCCGTATTCCATGCATATTACACTATCTAATCTCTGTCCGTACTTTTTCAGATATTCCATGATATACAGTACGTAATTTTCGTCTGGTTTATTTTTAATAATACCATAAGATGCTTCCGGAAGAATGCACTCCTCCATAACCGGCAAATGAAATTCTTCAACGCACTGTATAAATGCTTTGCGTCGTTCTTTCAAAGCAACTGCACCTGATTCATCTACTGTAATAATGCCAATCCTGTCTTTCCCCTGCTTTTTCAGGTATCCCACAAGACGATACACCCCCTCTTTATTATCCGTCCGTATGGAAGGAACAGAAATACCCTCCATTTTTTTATCCAGTACTACCACAGGAAATCCTTCAATTACCAGCTTCAAAAGAGCTGTATTATAATAAAAGCCATGACACGGCAAAATAATAAGACCGCTGATCCCAAGAGATGTCAAAAATTCTATTTCTTCCATTTCCCTTTCTCTATCTGTATATGTAAACCGGAGTATCATGCGGTATCCCGCTTCACGAAGCGCTCTGTCCAATTCATACATTAACTGAAGACCGTAAGATGCCATAGCATATTCCAGAATAACACCAACCAGTTTTTCTTGACTGCGCTTCTGTTCCTCTACCTTCTCTTCCTTCTTCCATTCAAAGTTATCTCCTTTTTCCTGTTTCTCCTGCAGCCGCGCAAAAACTTTATCTGCATCTTTTTCTGTCAGATAGATTGGAATGACCTGATACGTACTTGCACCACAGTCCAGCTGAGTCTGAACATTTTTGATGCCTCCGGAATAAATCACATAAGTAATTACGTTTTTCCCTTTATTATGGGAATAAAGTGCCTCATAAGCCCGGAATCTTCGAAGATCCGCAATGATTTTATCATCTGTAGTCTGGAACTCAAAATGTACATAAAAACCTTGAGTCGTAAGAAAAGTGAAATCCATGTACAGAGAATAGATTTTTAAATCCACCAGCTCTGTTGGAGCGGATTCCAGAAATTCATAATTGATTCCCAGCATTTTTACAATATTGTCACGAAAATAATCAAAGCCCATTTTCATGATTGCATCTTCATGTTTCGTATTTCCCATAAGATTTGTAATTGCCCGTGCGGCAACTACAGATGCGCCTCCTTATTATTTCTTAAGTATGCTCATCTTATGTGCTGTGAAAATGTCGGCTTTTGTATTTATGCTGCGAGAAGCAGATTATCTTTTGTAGAGTATGTTCTGAAAAGCCCTCCTTATGCTAAAATTGTAGCAGAATAAAAATGAGAAAGCAAATGAAGAAAACATAAAATTCCGCATTTTAATATGGATTGTTATCCAGTAACTCCGCATTATAATAAAAGCATGCAAAACAATAATCCTGTCGTTGACTGTATCTGTTTGTAATCATTTTACTCAATACAGCACCGCAATCATTCGCCATGAAAACTCCCAGTCCCGGATCAAAAATTATATAGCACGTTTTATTGCCCTGATTTATCTTTCGTATCCCAATCGAATGACCCATAGCATTTCCCGTAGTTTTTTCATTGCCGCTGTCCAGAATACAAATGTTAAATATCATATTAAAATAAGGCTTTACCCCCTCTATTGTATTAAAAAAAGTTTGCAAGTCGTCTTTCTCCGTGTTCTGCTTTAACCCACCCCTATTGAATTTCATCCTGTAACCATTCTTTTTAATATATTCCTGCGTCTGCTCAAAATCCACATCTGGTTTTACAATATGAAACTTCACTGGGCATCCGCTTTTCAGTTTAGCTGAAAGCAACATTGTATTCCTTGAAAAAATGGGCGCTATTGTCTTACAGTACTCACAGTATTTTTTTATAATTCCGTAGTAATACTCTATTTCCCCGGTCACTTCCATTCGATTGTTAACAAGAGCCTGTGATTTGCTTGCTAGCGGCGGATTCCAATAATGCTTAACCGCCCCTTGACTATTATTGAGCCAGTCCATTACAAGGGAGTAGCAGAAGCCCTTACTTATCAGCCCCTTCTCCTCTTCAGACAGTGCATGTCCGTCCGAGGGCGAAAGCTTTGTAAAATAGTCTACTATTGCCTGATGATAAAAAGTATTGATAACTTTTGCCATATACTCTCCTTTTGCCACTTACACGCTGGATTTTACATCAAAACGGTCTGCTCAGTGCGTAAATTCTGTCTACATATTTCCCCATATCCACATAAGGCTGGTAGTTTAACACGTAGCTATGCATACAGAAATCGCTCAAAAGCTTCTGCGTCTTTATAAACAGCATGGGGTCTACATTTTTTATACCTGGCGCTTTTGACAAAAGCATCACAGATGGATAAAACTGTTTAATATCTACAATTGCCCAATTTGCCAGTTTTTCCAGGGATGCTTTGAACAGTTCTTTGCTGTCTGTGTTTCCGGCAATTCCTCCAATCTGCTTTATTTCCACATTTTTATATTTTTCCGATGAACTGCTTCCTGTATCCTGTTCCTTGTCTTCGGAAAAATCTATCATTCCCCCATACCCTCCAAATCCTGCATTTACACTGGCTGTAAAATCTTTTTTCTCCTTTTCTGCATGGGAAAACTCTGTAATCTCTGTTTCCTCCATTCCATAGAGAGCGCCTCCCATTGTAAATTCCAGCGGAATATACAGACCAAATTCCTCCAGCGCCTTTAGTACTTCTACAATTTTGCGTTCATCCTCTGCATTAGATGAAATAATACCATTCATTCTTTGCACAAATGCTTCTGTAGGAAGGCAGTCTTTTGGATTGATTTTAAAACTCATTAAAGATACTACAAACTCTGTAAGAAGATATTCCGTTACTGTTTCCTTATGTGTATTCTCTTTTTTCTGGAAGTCATAACCTGCCTTCGCATTTACATATGGTGTATTTAACGCCACAGAGGAGTGGTCCGAAGAAAGCAGGCCAATATCCCATGCTTCTTTGCTGAAAAAGTATGATGACTTTGACCACGTATTCTGTGTCTCTGCCAGAGTGTCCGGTATTTTTGTAAGGGTAAACGTATCCGAAAATGATTTTCGAATCCCTGCAGACGCCGAAAATATAATCCCCCTGCAAAGCTGCTTCTTTTTAAAGAAGTCAAGAACTTCCCCGTTTGTCAGGCTTGTAAAATCGGATACATTGAATGTCTGATTAATATCGCCATTTTTTCCAAGCAGTAATTCATGTCCGCCGCCCAGAATTTCCCCTAGCAGTATTTCTGTCTCTGATTCCCGGAAAACTTTTGCCCCATCATAAAGAAACATAATATCGTCCTTCATAATACCTGTTGAAAACAGTTTATCCCGCACTTTATCTAATGTCATGCTTTCCTGTAATCCCATAGAAACAGCCTCTCCTGTTTCTTTATTTAATACTTTAACCAGCATCCCCCACGCTCCTATCTGATTGAATTATATCGTGCTACATACTTCTTTGCCGTATCCATATCTTTAAATACCAGCACACTGATACGGATTGACGAAATGACTTCCCCCACTTTATCTACGCTGAAAGTATCTGTATAATCGGGTTTCCCTGGAATCTCTGTTGAAACAGGCCCACCCTCCTCTAACTTCCCTGCAAAGTAGGAATCTCCTTCCAGAGAGCCCTGCTCCATTTCAGAGTTTATGCTCTTCACGCGGTCTAATGAGCACAACACCCTCTTAGGCTGTATTTTCCTGTAAGTATCAACACATTCGCCATATTTCCGAGTGCTCCATTGTTCAATCGCCTCCGCCTTAATCGTAATATCATAAGAAACAAAACCGGAGCCTTCGTCCAGCGGAGACAACTTTACTGCTTTAATCGTTTGCGCACCCTTGCGCTCATAGGCATATTCTCCTGTATTATAACTGTCAATACTGCCCAAAACAATTCCCTTGTAACCGTCCGGAATCCGCGGCATGGCATGGTCGCATATTTTTTCTCCCCCTATCCATGCACCAAACACCATACCCAGTTCACAGTTTACAGCTATTGGAAATTCTATAATAGAATTCTGCACACATACCACTACATTTGGCAGGTGCATCGTGTAATAGTCTCCTTCTCTTGCGGTAATTACATCATACAGCATTACAGGCTGGGGTACATCTTTTGCATTGTGTCCCGGGAGCAGTCTGCACATAACCTGCATATTTGCATTTCCCCAATATTTTGTATGAAAGCCAATCAGGCTTGGCCGTTCATATTCTTTCAGATTCACTTTTGTAATTACAAGCTCCGGACCCGTACGGACAAACATGGCATCTATCGCAATATGCTTCTCCAGCGCCATACCAAGAACTCTGTCTGCATATGTAATTTTCCCAATATCTCCATCCGGAATGTTCACTTCCGGGTAAACATACCTGTAATCCCCATCTGCTTCCGTGCCAAAAAAACACTGCTCTGTCAGCTTATCACGTACCTCACTTAAATACACTTCTCTGAATGGTTTACCAAAATCCAAGAACACACTTTTTGTTCCACATGTAACTTTAAATTGTGTTGCTGTACTCATATACTCCTCCTTTCTGCTCTGCCTGTAAAAATCTATTTTCTGTTATGTAATATTATACTGTTTTTTCTTTGTAATATCTATATAAATATAGTTTATTTTTGAATTTTCTATATTTTTTCTTTTTTAATATGTAAACACAGAAAATAAAGAACTAAAAAAGAGTTGATTATGCAACACAAAAGGGGAGTCTTTTTACTCCCCTCTGTTGTGTCGGCAACTCTACCTCGGCGGCAATATACTCCTTTTTTCATACATCATTGCTATATCGTAAACACTGACGGTCTGGATATACGTCTTATGTTTATTCCGCACAACAGCCAGCGCTTCATCGAGCGCTTTCTGTCTTTCGGAATTAATTTTTCTGTCGTGTGGAACACGATACAGGGAGGTTGTCTTTTTCACGCAGGTAAAGTCTGTGTGAAGAGAATATCTCACCCACAAATCCCAGTCTTCCAAAGCATCCAGCGTCTCATCAAGGCCTCCAAATTCCTCGAACAGACTTTTTTCGAACATAATCGCCTGAATGGGAATGTAATTATGGTGACAGAGCTTTACTTTATCAAATTCCTGAGTGTGTGTGGCATTCAAACCTTTTACCTCATAAATATAAGGTTCCTTTGACCGGACTTCCACAGGCGTTTCAAATGCAAAACTATATGCAGCTCTGTTTTCTGTTTTCAGAAGATTTGTCACGAGCACTTCCACATGGTCTGCATAAAACAAATCGTCGTCATCCAGAAAGTTCAAATACTTTCCTGTTGCGGCAGACATGGCAAGATTTCCGGCTTTTGACCTGCCTGCCTTTTTCCCGGTTGCCCTATATACAATATTTAAGTCTCCAAACTCCTCACGGAGCATTTTTTCAGATACATTTTCTCCGTCTTCCACCACAACAATCTCTATGTTTGGATACGTCTGATTGCGGAGACTTACAAGTGTTTCCCGAAGAACGGACGGTCTTTTGCAGGTGCGCACAATGACAGAAACTTTCGGCGTTTCTTTCGGAAATTCATTCACGTAAAATCCGCCTTCTCTGTTGACGGAGTAATCCCAGTTCAGAAATTCCGCCCGAAAGGAAGCGTCTTTTCCACGGGATTTTCCGGAGCAAAAATGCGGAATTTTCCCAAAATGGCGCCAGTACTCCCTGCGAAGCATTTTTTTAGAACCTGGAAACGCCTCCGGTGTGACCATAAGAAACCAGAATTTCAAATGACCTTTCAATATATCCTTCAAGCCTCCGAAGCGATAACGAAGCATCATGTTATTAATAACTCCGTACACATGCTGGTTTGGCTTGATTTCCCCTGCTTCTTCGTAAGAATAATGCATAATCACAGATTTCGGCACATAACGGATTTTATAGCCGAAGGAACGAAGCCGCCAGCTCAGGTCCACATCCTCCGCATACATGAAAATTTTTTCATCAAAACCGCCAAGCTTTTCATAAATCTCTCTTTTCATGGCAAAGGCAGCGCCGCTGCTCCATGTGGTTTCTCCTGTAAGAGGATTGTAATTCTTCGGATGCTCATACGGAAACTGACGAAGCTCCCACATTGCCGTTTTTTCATCGGAAGCATCGACTGCCTGTTCCAGTTCTTTCAGTGTATCCGGAAGAAGCTCTGTATCAATATTAAAAAAGCAGACGAGCTCTGAATTTCCTTTTGAAAAACCCAGATTATTTCCTCTTCCAAAGCCAAGATTTTCCTGCGATTCAATAACCTGGAAGCTTCCCACCTGTTCTTCCATTTCCGGCTTTATTTTCTTTAATTTTTCCAGAGTATGGTCTGAAGAGTGGTTGTCCACTACATAAATATTTACTTTTTTTAAATCATACTCCGATTTCAAAACAGAACCGAAGCATCTCTCAATCCATTTTTCCGAATTATAAGATACGTATATAATGTCCATTTTCATCTTCTCTTTCTCTCATGCTCCGCCCGGAAACACTTATCTGCGTTTCAGCAGCTTTCTCAGGGGATTTCTCTTTTCTTTTAAAACATCAAGATTATGTTCCAGCTTTTTAATGTATTCCTGCTGCGCCCGGATATTTTCCTCCAGCTGGGCTGCATAAGCCTCCGCCTCTGCCTTTAAACTTAAAATCTGACGCTCTTTTTCATGAGCAATCCGGTTCAGCTCATAATACATACTGTCATCAAAAGCAGTCAGTTCTTCTGTGTCCTGTGAGAAATCTTTCTCTGTATCAGAACAGATGGCAATCACATAACGGCTGTCTTTTGGCTGCTTTCTTTCCTTATTATATACGCCCCTTGAAACCTGGTTTTCCTCTCCGGCAGGAGCGAGAAAATATCCCACCTCCGGATACTGGCAGTATACGGTTCGGTACTTAAAGCAGCTTCCAAGAAATTCTTCAAACTCGTCCACATAAAACTCTTTTACATGGAAGGCATTTTCCCCTTTTACAAGGTCTGTGTACACCGCCTTATTGGGGGTAGACATAATAAGAAAGCCGTCCGGTTTTAATACGCGGCGTATTTCCTTCAGAAAACTTTCCTGTATTTCTCCTGTCACATGCTCAATCGTCTCATAAGAAATCACAACATCGAAAGAGTCATCTTCAAAAGGAAGGCTTTCCACACTTCCCGCACGAAAAGAAAGATTGTCTTTCCCATATTTTTTATTGGCATTTTCCACTGTCTCCGCACTGATGTCAAGTCCTGTTACCTCTTTTGCCTTCTCTGAAAGAATATGGCTTCCATACCCTTCCCCGCAGGCTGCGTCCAGAACCTTTTTTCCTTTTACAAACGCGGCTGCAAATCGGTATCTCTGATAATGTTCAATTTCCATTTCTCCCTTGCAGTCTTTTGGAAGAAAACGTTCTCCTGTATATTCTGCGCTCATCTTTCTCTCCTTATCCTCTTATCTGAACCATGTCTCTCTCATACTCATGAATCTTTACTGTTCCCGGTATTTCTATATAAGAAGAATTATATCCTTCGTTGTGTATGGTAACTTCCAGAACTCCGTGAAGCCATGTCAGCATAATATTCTGATTCTGCGTTCCCTGTGCCAGAGCGGCACTTACTACATAAGTCCCTCTCATAAGCCGGGGCAGAGTACAGTGAAATACAATTTCCGAAACCTTTCCCTTTTTTCCACAGAAAGTCTGCTGCTGGTTGATGTAATTATTCATGTCGTAAAGGGGAAGACCTTTGTTATTTTCAAAAACAAAACCTGCAATCAGGTTATTCATATCTTCCCGAAATTCCACTGCCATATGCACTTCATATTCGTGCTCCACCTGAAGATCCGTTGTCATATTTCCGTTCTTATCTTTAATAAAGACGCTCAGGAAGCGGAAACTCTCTGACTGAAGCTTGCTGCTCTTATAATGCACTTCCGGAAAAACAGCACCGTCTCCGCTTATTTCCGCCGCAATCACCTCGTCAGAAGCGCCTGCGGAAACCCCCATATTCATTGCCTTTCTCTTCTCATCCATATACAAATCACAGACAAGATCGCATTTATCAAACTTTTTCTGTTTTCCGTGGTCAATCCACAGAACCCTGGAACACATCTGGCGGATACTTGCTATATCGTGAGAAACAAAAAGAATGGTAACTCCCTTTTTTTTCAGCTCCTCAAATTTTCGGAAACACTTATTCTGGAAAAAAAGGTCGCCTACACTTAATGCCTCGTCTACAATCAGAATATCCGGCTCCACATTAATTGCAACTGCAAAAGCAAGCCTTGCAAACATACCGCTTGAATATGTTTTTACAGGCTGATGGATAAAATCACCGATTTCCGCAAAGTCGATAATGCTCTGCACCCTCTCGTCCATCTGTTTTTTTGTATAGCCCATAATCCTGCCGTTTAAATAAATATTCTGAAGACCTGTATATTCCTGATTAAAGCCAGCGCCCAGTTCCAGAAGCGCCGCTATTTTTCCATTTACTGTAACACTGCCCTCCGTGGGGGAAAGCACGCCTGTTATAATCTTAAGAAGGGTGGACTTTCCGGCTCCGTTTGTACCGATAATCCCCACAGTCTCTCCCTTTTTCACATCCATGTGAATGCCGTCAAGAGCAAGAAACTGCCGACTGTATTTTTTCCCTGTAATAGAAAAAACTTCCCGCACCCTGCTTGCGGGCGTATCATAAAGTCTGTATTCTTTTTTTAAACCGGTTATTTCAATCATCGTATCCGTCATGTTTCACCTCTTAAAGTACGTCTGCAAAATGTGCCTGCATTTTCCGGAAAATCACTCTTCCAAGAAGGAGAAGAATAAGCGCTGCAGCCCAGTAATAAAGTCCTGCCTGCCAGTTTTCCCAGAAAAACTCCTTATAGACAAAAGCGTCCCTGTACCCCTGCACAACGTAATAAACAGGGTTTAACTTAAGAATTTTCTGCACTGCCTCTCCCATGATATTAAAATCCCACACAATCGGGGTAAGCCAGAAGAGAACCTGCATACAAATATTTACAATCTGCAGCAAATCCCGGAAAAACGGGTAAAGAGCAGCCGCAATATAGCTCACTCCCACAAGAAGAAGAATCATATACAGCATATAATACGGAAGCTGCAGGTAATATAAATCCGGATAATATCCGAAACCGCAGAAAAACAGCATGGTAAATACTACAAGAAATATCTGCACAAAAAAACAGGACAGAATCTTTGTAAGCGGCAGAATTTCTATAGGAAAAACCACCTTTTTTACAAGATAACTGTATTCTGCAAGAGCAGGCGTTGCCCCGACAATTCCTTCGCTTATAAAAAACCAGGGGATAATTCCGGAAACAAGCCATAAAATAAAAGGATAATCTGCAACAGGCTGAGAGTGAAATCCCACCTGAAAAATAAACCAGTAAATTACAATCGTCATAAGAGGCTGTACAAATGCCCATGTAACGCCCATGATAGAGCCTGCGTATTTATTTCGGAAATCGTCCGCTGCAAACTGCAGCAGAAAACCTCCGTCTATTTTCTTTGTTTTTCCGTGCATTTCCCGTCCTCCAGTATCATTTCAAGATAAATCTCTGCCGCTTTTTCTGTCTGCTCCATCATAAAACGCAGACGCTTTTTCCTGTCCTTATATGTGGCTTTTGTAGCTGCCGCACTGTCATGAATGACTTTTACAGACGGCTCATACAATATGGAAAAGCCTTTTTTCCGGCAGCGGTAAGCCAAAATATATTCTTCATAAAAAAACTGTGTTTCCGGTGTAAAAGCAAGGCTTTCGCTTTTTACAAAATCCGGTGTAAAAATAAGACACGCTCCGCAGGGAATAATATCTTCCTGCATTCTGCCGTAAAAATCTGGGTCCTGCTCCTGACTTCCCTCCGCAAGCATTTTTGACACAAGCGGAAAAGAAAGAGGATAAAGCGTAAGCGCCAGATGATTCATACGAACTGTATACGCAGCTTCTTTTTCTGTGCGAAGCCTTGTATCCATAGGGTTTTGATGAATCCCGTCACAGAGACGCACAATATCCGGTCCCATTACATGACAGGGATGTTTTTTCCTGCTTTTCTCAAGCCTCTTTATAAAATCCTTCTGCTCAAATGTAATATCATTGTTCGCCGCTATAATCCAGGAAGATTGAAGCTTCTCCCTCGCATATGCATAGCCCTTATTATTTGCATGGGAAAATCCGCCGTTTTCATACACAGGCAGCACATGAATCCTGGGGTTTCCCTTATAAAAATCTGCAAGCTCCTTCCTGGATTTTTTATCTTTTTGTATATCGTTATCTACAATCACAATCTGAATCTGTTCCTGATCTTCAAGCTTCAGAATCGACTGTATGCACTTATCTGTAATTGCCCTGTCCTTATAGTGAAGAATCACAAAACTCACTGTATCCATACCGGTTTCTCCCATCATTCCTTCCGTCCCATCAAAAAAGCAGCAAAACGGATTCCTCCTGTCCTTACAAGAAAAATCAGAACCTTCACAGCAGCCCTCTGTACAAAAGGTACTTCTGCTCCCTTAAAAAGTCCTGCCTTTGGATTTTTACTGTAATCTGGAAAATATGTGTGAAGAATCCTTGTAATATAATCTGCCAGTTCCTTTGTTCTCTCTCTTGATGCTCCCGGTGCAAGCTGAAAAAAACAGGTAGACAAAATCCGCAAAACAAACAGCTCATAAAACTCCGGACTATTAAAAACGCCTGTTTTTTCTATTTTATGAATTGTTTCTTCAAGAGATTTCAAAGGAAGGGAAAACTGTCTCAATCCCCGGAAGTTGTGCATTGCCGAGCCGGAATGCTGTCTGTACATATAACCGCAGGATATAATTGTACTTATTTTATCACATACAGCACTGAAAAACAAGGAAACGGGCATGTCCTCCCCTCTCTCCTCTGCTGAAAAACGCACACCATACCTGTCCCACAGACTCTTTCTGTAAAAATGGGAACACACCGCAGAAATCTGGAAAACACACTCTTCTCCCTCGAAGCGGCGGTATTCTTTCGGATAAATCTCGCGCAGGACTTCTCCCGTCTCCGTAACGCAGGTAAAACCACAGATTACCATCTCACTTCCCCGCTCTTCGGCGGCCGTATACAATTTCTCAATATAATCCGGCGCAATCCAGTCGTCTCCGTCCACAAAGGTAAGGTATCTGCCCTCAGCCATATCAAGCCCTTTATTTCTCGCTGCCCCGGCCCCTTTATTTTCCTGATGAAAAAGACGAAGCCTCTTATCTTTCCTTAAAATCCTCTCCAGAATTTCCCTGCTTCCATCTGTACTTCCATCATTTATCACAATAATTTCCAGGTCTGTAAATGTCTGGTTTTGTACAGAGCGCACGCACTCTTCTATATATCTTTCATTATTATATACAGGAATAATCACCGATACTTCCGGCATCCTATCTCTCCTTACTGTCTTTTCCTGCTTTCCTTACCGGAAAGCTTATTGGATTTTTCACTGTTACTGTAAAAATGCTCCACAAAAGCAGCCATGCGCCTTCCCCAGAATTTCTCCAGAACTGCCATATCCTCCGTCTTTCTTCTGTCGTCTTTTAAAACGCTGCTTGTGGCAGAATCCGGGTGTATTCTGTGTTCCATAGAAGGAGTCGGAATATAGACAAACTCCCCTTTTCTCCGGGAAAGCTCCTCCCATGCCTGCCAGTCAATATTGCTGTCCATATTATTCCGGAAAGAAAATCCCGGAAGATTTTCCCTCACAAAAGTCACGGAAGGACAGCAGATTGGATTTCCAAAAGAAAGAATCCTCCTTCGGACAAAACGGCTCTTCTGCAAAAATCGGATTCTCAAAGGAGAAAGCATAAGGCGTTTTATTTTAAGAAGACGATTATTCTGCACTGTGCGTCCTTCTCTGAGCTCATTATAATCTGTAAAAGCAAGCAGAGGACGACAGCAGGTATTCAAAGCTGCCAGTACGTCCTCTGCATAAGTTTTATAATATCGGTCGTCCTGATGTGCCAGCGTCACAAGCGGCGTCTCTGCGCAGGAAAGCGCAAAATTCCAGTCTCCCGCAATCCCTTTTTCCCCTTTATTCACAAAAAGAGGAATATGATACTTTTCTGCCAGAGAAATCACGGAAATCTCCGGTTCTGACGCAGACATCACAATCTTTGTGCGCACTGTCTGAGAAAGAAGAGACTGAATGCAGTCCTCAAGATAGGGGCTGTTTCCGTAAGCGCAGATTACAAAGGTATGAGAATCTCTACTGTACATCTATTTCCTCCTTCGCCTCTTTCTTTTCCTCTTTTTCTTCCAATTTTTCCAGCCTTTTCTTGGAATCACTGGTGCGAAGAGCAATTTCCGCAGAAAGAACCGAGATTTTTTCTTCTAACTGAGACACGATAATGGAAAGCGTAAATACTTTTTCCAGCAAAAGAAAAATCACCACAAGAAATACAAAATTTGCCGGTGAAATAATTCCCAGCTTCTCTGTAAGCCAGTAGCAGGCTCCGGGGAAAACTCCCAGGATAAAAAGAATCACTGCAAAAACAACCCAGAAAATGGCATCCTGCATTTTTACCTGAAATCTTCGGATTTTATAGAGAATCCATCCCCCTGTTGCAATCGATGCAAAAAAAAGAAGGATACGCATTATATCTGACATCTCTTACTCCTTTACTCTCTTTCGAAACCACTGAAACAGCACAATGGAAAACAACATTTTCATCATATACCAGGCAGAGCTTTTAAAATTCAGATAGCTGACGCCTGCCAGGCGCTCATTCATATCCACCTGAACCTCCCGGATCTTCACTCCGCAATTCAGAAGATACGCCAGGGTATCCGGCTCCGGACTGTAATGTATATCGTACCCGAAACGCTTAATCATTTTTTTATTAAAAAGACGCATTCCTGATGTAACGTCTCCAATATATGTTCCCCCTGTAGTAGCCCAGATTGCCGCTGTGAGAATCTGGCTTCCTATCATACGGGAATTCAATGGCTTTTTCTTTGTTTTAAATCGTGAACCAATGACAATATCACAGTCTGTGCTTTCCATCTCTTTTATCATATCCTCTATAAAAGCAGGATCATGCTGGCCGTCCCCGTCAAGCTGAAGAACATGGTCGTACCCATAATAATTGGCATAGCGCATTCCGCTTTTAATCGCTCCGGAAAGTCCTGTATTTACAGGAAGATCCATAAAGTTAAACTTTCTTTTTGCACACACCTTACGCGTATCGTCTGTAGAGCCGTCATTAATAATCACATAATCATACTGGGGATAATTTTCAATCAGATTATCCACCACAGTCTCTATACATTCCGCCTCGTTATACGCCGGAATGATAATCAGTACTTTCAACCTTTTTCTCCTTTATCTCTGTCCTATACCATCCCTGTCATTGCCGCAGCCTGCAGCACCAGCAAAATCTCTGTCACAAGAACCGTCATCCATATGGCAGCTCTCTGCTCCCTCTGAACATGTATCATTTTACTGCCTGCCAGAAGAAGAAACGCAGGCGCCAGCGGAAGAAAATATCTTCCCTGTATTCCCTGAATATAATTCAGATTATTCTTTGTATATCCAACAAGCATAGACAGAAAAATCAGTCCTGCAGACAACACACAGGCTGCTGCCATACATATTTTCTGCTTTCTGTTTCCCACAAAACGGTCTTCCTCCATATTTGCAGCAAGAAGAAGTCCGCCCAGAAATACAACAGCAAAAAGCCAGCTCATTTCAAAATCAAGCCAGGAAAGAGCTCCGCCCAGAAAACTGTGAAGGAAAAAATCCCCTCTCTTCATAAGCGTGTTCCAGTAAAGATACACGACCTTTAACGGATGTGCGAGAAGATAAGGAATTGTATACATTCCGCTGCCATCTGCTGTCATATCTCCCGCCTGCAGAAAACTCTGCATCACCGGCATAAACTTATAAATACAAAGAGCAAGAAGCACCACTGCCAGTACACCTGCCGTTATCATCCATTTTGCAGATATTTTTCTGGTTTTTTCCTGCTGATTTTTCTTTCCGGAATTTCTGCTGAAAACAAAAGCAGTAAGAAGAAGCAGCGGCAGATAAACGCCTCCCTTTGTCGTCGCTGTAAACAACGCAAATAACCCAAGAAGCACAAACTCCCACTTTTTCTTCCTCTCCTCATTTCCCATTCGCAGGCAAAGAGCAATAAAAACAAAAAAGCCGCCGTTTACAACTGCATCATAAGACGCGGATGCGCCCTGCTGAAGCGCAATCGGAAGAAGGGCCGTCATTCCCAGAAGATTTTTCCCAAACGGAATAATTCTGATTGCAGTCCAGGAAAGAAGCACAAAGGCAAGCAGATTAAAAATCCTTCCAAGCTGGAGCGTAAGCATAGCAGAAAGTCCAAGCAGTCTTCCCAGACTGATTCCTGCTGCCGCCGGCATATACACAAGCCCCGGAACAAGACTGGAAGCATCCTGATACGGCACTTCCACAAGCTCTGTATTCTCCGGTTCTGTAAATGTCTCTGTCATAAGAAGATAATGGGAATTTGTTTCCAGACCATTTGTAAGCATATCGCTCATTTCCACATCACAGACCCGCTTATAAATCGTGTATGGATTTTCTGTCTCCTCCACAAAAAGCATCCGATTGGAAAACTTATAAGCCGTATCCAGATGGGTCTGTTCGTCCGGTACGCTGCCCACTGTAAAAAGACATTGAAAAATCAGCCCCAGAACAAGAGCCGCCGGAACAAAAAACTTTTCCACCGAAAGCCCTCTCATAACAATCAGATAAAAACACATCGCCTCGAAAAAAAGAAGCGCCGCACATAAAAGGACATAAAGACCTTTCAGGCATGTATTATCTCCATAATGAAGATAATAAATCACATTTGTACCGTCGCCCTCCTGGTTATTAAAAGAATCCACAATTACGTTTTTCTGATTCGCTGTAATATGAAAAGCAGTGGAATCTCCATTTTGAAGCTTCCACGTAAGGCGCAGTTTTTTGTTTTCTGAGTCCTTTAACGGCTCTTTTAATTCCATCTCCACTTTTTTCTGGATTCTGGAATTTAACACTTCTCCTGCAGGCTTCTCTTCTTCAAAATAAACTTCTCCTGTTTCTCCGTCCGCAAGGACCATAGAAAGCATAGCGCCTGCAGCCACATTTTTCCCGGTACATTCTATACTTATCTTTTTCAGTTCCGGAGTTTTGCAGGTAAATACCTCCGAAATTTCCGGCATTTCCCGGGAAAGCACGATTTCTCCCCTGTCCTTATGCTCTGTCATCATAGTATATTCCAGAGGTCTGTGAAGATTTTCCCGGATCTGCGCTTTATACACAAGAACACATACTGCTCCTGTTACCAGAAGCAGCATGAACATCTGAAAAAATTGTATTTTACTTATCTTTCTTTCCATATTTTTCCGCTATTTCCACCAATTCTCCCGCTCTCGCCTCAAAAGAATATTTTTCTTTTATAAGAGGCCACTGAGCTAACACCTTTTCTTTCACACTGGCATAATCTGTCTCAAGAGTACGGATACACCTGTCAAAATCTTCTTTTGTTTCATAATAAAGAACTGCGTCCGGAAAAATATTTCGCAATTCTTCGCAGGAATCAGATATAACAGGCAGCCCACACGCCAGAGCATCAAAAATACGGTTATTTACAAACTGGTCATTCAGCATATCTTTCCAGTGGTCATTTAAAGTCGCTCTAGAAGCCCGGTAAATGTCCGGAATCTTCTTGTTTTCAATAGAACCGCTCTGTATCAGCTCCTTATGTTCCGGGAACATCGTTACCCAGCCTGTCCCCCATATTTTCAGAGGAAGTTTATCCTGAATCGCCCACAGTACGCACTGTCTTGCAATACCTCTTGTATTTCCGATGAAAACAAAATCATTTTCGCAGGCTTCTTCCTGCTCCTCTTTCGGATAAAAAAGCTCTGTGTCTGTACACTGCAAAAGGGGAATCACAGGAACCTTCACCTTATCTGCCATTTTCTGTGCGTAATATCTGGAGCAGATACAAACTACATCGTACAGCTCATACTCTTCCTCTGTAATCATATCCGGATGGCTGATATTCCACATAATATAAAGGCATTTTTTATTTCTCCTGTCCGGTCTGTAAAAATGACAGCCGCGAAGCACAAGAACCACATCTGCCTCTGTCTCGCAGTCCCAGTCCTCTCTCATATCAATCACTGTATAAATTCCAAGCCTGTCCAGATACCGTTTCAGACTTAATGCGTAAGCATAATCGCCCCATCGAACTTTTTTCGGTCCTTCCGGAGCCGGGCACTTAATAACCCACACAGGACGTTCTCCGGCAAGATGGCGGATTTCTGCCGCCCGTTTTCCCCAGTCATCCCGTCTTCTGAACTCCTGCTCCACATATTGTCTCAATTCCTCCGAAGCCTTCTCTCCTGCTTCTCTGTTTTTCTGGGCTTCCTTAAAAATCTTATCCTGACGCTCTCCTGACGCCTTAAGACTATTATCCAGAAGCTGAAGCTTTCTGTCCAATTCCTGTATCTTTTTGTCTATTTCCCGAAAATCTTTCTCCTGCTGCTCCCGAATTTTCTTATCCTGCACATCCTTCTCTTTAAATTTCTTATCAAGATAAACCCTGTCCGCAGGTATAATTTTTCTCAACTTCTTTTTAACAGCACTCCAAAAACGCATAATTTCTCCCTTTCACAAGTCCTCGTCCGGCTGATTTCACTGAATTTATTATACTCAAAAGCAGGTTATAATACAAGTATTTTTAGATATAGCCTCCGTTAAGCATGATTTCCGGATTGAAAGAAAGAAGACGCTGCATTTCCTTTTCCCCGATTTTCTTCTTCAAATAATCGGCACACTCGCCAATACATGGAGCTCTCCCTGTCGTATGATGAGCGTCACTCCCCACAAAATGCACCTGTCCTTCTTTTAATAATTTTGCACATAATCTCTTTGTGCTCCACCCATTATGTCCAATGATACTGCCTGCATTCACCTGAATATAGACTCCCAAATCCAGAAGTTTCCTGCGTAATTCTTTATTTTTTATTGCCTTATATCTCTCTGCATGAGCTATAATGGGCTGATACCCTCCAAGAATCAGCTCTTCACAATACTGCCATATCGTCTCCTGTGAATCGTCCGGCAAAAACTCAAGAAGAACATACCTGGTATCTCCAATACAAAACAACTTTTCACTCTTCAGAAAAGACAGCATATTTTTCTGCCTGGCAAACTCGCAGCCCAGATAAAGCCTTATACCGATACTTTCGGAAATAACCATCTTTTTCAGTTTCTCAAACTGTACCTGAATCTCATCTCTGGGAGTCTCAAAAAAACCCTTCCTGTAATGAGGCGTGAGAAGAACCGCTCTCACTCCCTGCCTGTACTCCATACGCAGCATGGCAAGGGCTTCTCTCATATTCTCCGCTCCGTCGTCCACTCCCGGCAAAATATGACAATGCACGTCTATATAACCTGTTCTCATATCTCGTCCTTTCATCCCCGAATACATATCTGAAAAAACCAGTACCTTCCCCGGTACTGGTTTCCTGCCTTTTATTATTCGTCTGCCTGTTTTTCATCCCCGTCAAGGTTTGCTACAACAGAGATCAGAGAAAAGTCTTCAATTTCAAACTCGATTGTTTGTTTCTCTACATCTACCTCTTCCGGCTCGATAAGATCCCAGATTTTTTTCTCTTTTTCATAGTACAGAATATTTACGTCTTTGATCTGTTCTGTAATAATCGGAACCTGGATTTTTACATCGTAATTGCCGTCCTCATTTTTCTCGATTTCTGCATTTTCCTCTTTTTCCAGAGACATGAAGCCAGTTAAGAAATCAAGGTTTTTCTCTTCGATTTCCTTTAAAACCTTCTCCAGAGTCTCTTTCATTTCTTTTACTTCTTCTTCTGTTAAATTGCTGTCCTCAGCCTCCAGAGCCTCAATCATGGAATTCAATTCTTCTTTAAACTCTTTCATTCCCTTTTTGCTCTCATTTATATCTTTAATAAGATCTGACAGCTCCTTATTTTCTTCCACAATCGTCTTAAATACTTCAGATTCCTCAATCTTATCTGTTACGAAATACTTTCCAACGCTGTCTTCCACTACGGTTACCTTATCTGTGATACTTGGTCCTGCCCACACAGCCGCCGGGCTCATGAGCATTGCTGCTGTTATAATTCCTGCCATCACCTTTTTTGTTTTTCTCATTGCCTTCACTCTCCTTTTTAATACTCTTTGTATCATGCAATTTCCAGAAACATCTGCATACATATTCTGCAAGATTTCTGTTAATTACCTTCTTTATAAAAAATCTGGTGAACCAGCTCCTCAAGAGCGGCCTCATCTACGTGATATTCATCATAATACGCACCCTGCTCCCCCTCTCCCGGAATGGTTGTCACAGACGGGGCGTTTTTTTCCGATGCAGTAAGAAGCTTTACAAATACATCGTTCCCCATATTTGTAACCATATACGGAAGCAGCCCCTCGTAGAGCTTTGTCATAAAAGAGGCATTCTCTTCATACTGCTCCTGGGCTTTTTTCATATACGCCTCCAGAAATGTCTTCTGCCTTTCCTGGCGCACAAGGGCACTCTGCTCTTTCTGAACATCACGGTAACGAAGAAACTGCTCCACATTATCCTTTGTCAGAGTAACACGTGCTCCTTCTGTAAATTCAGGATTTACTTCTGACAGGCTGTCATCCGGAACCGTAATCTCCACATTTCCCACAAGTTCTGTCATAGCAGGAATGCCGTCCATATTTAAAGAACAATACCCCTGAATGGGAATTCCACCCAAAAGATTGGAAACTGCTGTTTTCATAAGCTCACAGCTTTTATGCTTTCCATCTCCCTGTGCATATTGAAGATTAATATGATTTTTCATCATACCAAGACTTTTTCCTCCAACGGAAAAGGCCTCTATTTCTGTCATTGTATCTCGCGGAATGGAAACTGTGTTAATTTCGCCAGTTACACGATTCAAGGAAAGAAGAAAAATAGCATCTGCCTGCCCTGCATTTCTGGCAGTGGCATCTTCTGCCTCGCCTTCTGTATCAACCCCCATAAAAAGATAATTGCTTAAATGGTCGTTATATACAAACTCCTCTTCCCCTCTTTCTTCCTTTATCTCACCGGAAGAAATCGCTTCTCTGCCTTCCAGTCCCCTCTGATACTTCTTCCACATTCCTGCAGCAAATACAGCCGCCACTGCAAGAACTGCTATCCCTGTTAAAAGGACCGCTGCTTTTCTTTTTCTATATCTGCTTCTCTTTTTCGGCAACACAATCTTACACTTCCCGATTATTTACTAATATATTTTAATTCCTCCAGTTTGGCAAATATTGCCTGCGCCATAGCTTCCTGCGCCTCATATCTGCCGGACGGATAAGAAGTTACTGCGGCAAGACTGATATAATGCTCTCCCCATTTTGCGCTTAAAGCTGCGTCAAGAGATGCAGAATCCACACTTCCGTCTAAAGGTCTTGTTCCAACTACAAGAAATTTGTCCTGACCGGAAAATGTTTTCAAAATATGTTCCTGCTGTTCTGCAAGCTCATTCGGATCGTGATTCCATCCGCCGTAATATCCCATAAAAATAATCGGAACACTGTTTACATCATCCCTTACAAGCTCTTCCTCTGTAAAATCACGGATTCCTGTTTCTGTAACAGGAAGAGCAGCACCGTTTGCCCCCTGCTGATGACGGGAAATATAATCCTGAAGGACACTGTCCTCCACACCGGCTCGCTTCATCATGGAAAGAGTTCCTCCACCCTGAAGCGTTTTATTATACACAGGAATATTATATCCGTTCTCTTTCAGAATTTTCTGAAGAACTGCCATATAAGAATATTTCTCTGTGTCATCCTGCGTCAGAAGATCGTCTCCCCAGAACGAAATCCCCTCCGGCTCTGCTTTTACTTCTTTTTCTGCAGGAGTAGGAGTCACAGAAATCTTAGCCTCTTCTTCACTCTGCACTTTTTCCTGAACTTCTTTTTCTATTTCTTTTTCTTTTTTTTCTGCCTCTTTCAGTGCTTTCTTATCTGTCTCCCGGGACTCCTCCGCCAATTTTTCCAGCTTCTGACGTTCCCTGCCTGTCTGCTGCCTGTTCCAGACAACGAGACCGCCCAGAGCAGCCACAAGTACAACACAAAGCAAAATCAAAAGTATGTTTGTAGCCCTACTGAATTTTTTCACCCTTATTTCCTCTTATTTCTGTTCACTCTTTTTGTAATAATAAGAAGAGTAATAACGATAGCGTCCTCCGTAGCGTGAATAATACTTATCTTTCTTCATATCTACTTTATTAAGAACACTTCCCAAAACCTGACATCCGCTTTTCTCAATCTGCTCCAGTGCCTTTCTTGCAACCTTGTAGCTTACTGCTTCACTTTCCACCACAAAAATGGCTCCGTCACATTTCTGTGCAACTACAGCTGCATCAATAAGCGTTCCCACAGGCGGTGTATCAATAAAAATATAGTCATAATGTTCCTTTAATTTTTTCAGCAGAGCTGCAAAAATCCGCTCCCCAAGAAGAGCTGTAGGATTGGGAACAGGAGGTCCTGCAAAAATCATATCAAGATTCTCATAATTTGTAGAATAGAGAAGTTCTCCAATCCCCGCCTGTCCGCTTAACACCTGAGACAGACCGATCACTTCTTCTTCCACCCGAAACCGATTTATATAAGAAGACTTTCTCATATCCGCATCAAGAAGAAGAACTTTTTTCCCTGATGATGCCATTTCCTTTGCAAGAGAAAAGGCAATGTCGCTTTTTCCCTCATTAGGATAACAGCTTGTGATTAAAATGCTTTTTATATCTGTCCCCGCAAACTTAATGTTTGTCTGCAGCGTCTTCATTGCCTCATCGTAATGATAATCCTGCTTCCTGATGTCCTGCATGATTACCTTTTTCATTATCCGACATCTCCTCTCTTAATGTTTCTTCTTTTTCTGGTTAATATAATCTTTTCTGTCCGGAACAGATGCCAGAACTGTAATTCCAAGATACTTCTCAAGATCCTCTTCTGACTTAATGGTATCATCCATAATTGTAATCACACATATAATTCCGCAGCAAAGAACAATACCAAGAAGAATTCCCATCATTACATTCTTAGACATACTTGGAGAACTCTGAACTGTAGGAATCTTACCTTTTTCAATAATCTTAGGCGGAACAACCTCCATTTTATCTCCAATATAAACAGATGCCACCTCGACTACCTTATCTGCAATCTTCTTTGCAAGAGCACCATCTGTATTTGTAACAGTCACCTCAAGAATTCTTGTACCTGTCGGATTTGCAGTCGCAATACTTCCGCGAAGCTGCTCCGGACTCATTTTCAGATTTAACTCGTCAATTACATCTTCCATTACACTTGTACTCTTAAGCAGTACCTGATAGTCTGCCGCAAGCTGGGAGCCAAGCTGTAAGTCTGCAAGAGATGTAAGCGTTGTCTCTTTTGATAGTACAAGGAAACTTGACGTAGATTTATAAAGAGGCTCCATAAAAAACGCCGTATAAGCCCCAAAGAGACATCCCCCAAGGAGTCCCACTGCGATAATCAGAAAAATCTTTCTTTTGAGCGCATAAAATAATTCCACCAAATCGATCACATCATTGTCAGGGACTTCTCTTCTCTCATTTGTGTTCATAACTTTCTTTTCACCCTCTATGCTTTTTTGTATTTACTTTGTAATTTTACCATTGAGACTGTTAAAGTGCAACTAAATAAATCACATGTATTTTGTCAAAATTTCATTCATTTCGCTAAACTGCTCTTCCATCTCTTTTACCAGTCTGAACTGTGTCCTCGCACGGACAAGATTATGTTCCGGATATGCAGTCTTAAAGTAAACATCTCCCTGAAGGAAATCTGCAAGGAATCTCATGCCGCATTCCAGCGTCATTAATCTTGCTCCCCACGGAAGACTTTTAATTTCCTCCGGTGTAAGTACATCTTTCGCCATCTCAAGATAACCTTTTACATAAATATCGTAAAGGGAAATATCGAAATGGACCTTATCCAGATCCTGCTCATCTTCCTCTGCTGTAGAAGCTCCAAAACGGATAGAATCTCCAAAATCATTTGCCGCAAGTCCCGGCATAATCGTATCAAGGTCAATAATGCATAATCCCTTGTCTGTATCTTTGTCAAAAAGAATGTTATTCAGTTTTGTATCATTATGCGTTACACGAAGAGGCAGTTTTCCCTCTTCCAGCTGATTCATAAGAACACCGCAGTCGTCTTTCCGTGAAAGGACAAAGTCAATCTCCTGGCGGCAAAGGCGGGCTCTGTTTTTTACATCCTTTCGCTGTGCGTCTTCAAAATCCCGGAATCGTTTCCGTGTATCATGAAATTGCGGAATCGTCTCATAAAGACTTTCTGCCGGATAATCTCCAAGCTGCTTTAAGAAATGTCCAAAACTTAAAGCTGACTGATAAAACTGCTCCGGCTTCTCCACCTGCTGATAGCATACAGAATTCGGTACATAGTGGAGGCAGCGCCACGGCTGTCCCTTTTCATCTTCAAAATAGCTGTCACCGCTTTTTGTTTTGATATAGGATAAAGACTCCCTGTCCAAATCTCCTCCATCCCGACGGATAATATTGCGGAGATATTCTGTCACTCCGAAAATATTGTCCATTACCTGGTCAGGGTTTTTAAATACGTTAATATTAATACGCTGGAGAACGTAAAGAGGTACATCGTTTCCATCATGGTCCGGCATATATACCGCGTATGTCTCATTAATATGGCCTTCCCCAAACGGTTTTACATAACTGCACTGATTTCCAAAACCAAAGGCATATACAGCATCTTCAAGACTTCTGCTGTCTGCACCTTCGATTTTTCTTCTGGTGGAAAAAATCACTTCTCCTGCTTCCACTTTTCGTCCGGATTCAATGGTACAGTTTGCCTTCACCACACTTCCAAGACCAATATGAGCACCGGCACATACACAGGAATCGTGGTCAACAACAGCTCCGCTGTTAATGAGCGCAGCACGCTCAATCTTCGTATGTGTGTTTACAACAGCCCTCTGCATAATAAAGCATCCCGGCTCCAGCACTGCACTTGGACTTACAATTGCTGAAGGGTGCACAATAGACGGCATCTCATATCCTTCCTCCAGTAATTTATCAGTCCAAAAAAGACGCGTTTTATTATTTCCAAAAGCAGCTACTGCTTCCGGATAATCTTCATGTTTTAAAACGTAATCGCAGCACATACCGATAACATCTTCGTCTTTTGCCGCATCATCTAAAAACATAACTTTTTCATAGCCAAGGGCTATTGCTGTTTCTTTTACCATCTGACCAAAACCGCCAGCACCGAGAATTAATAAACTTTTCATATGTATTTGTCCTTTCCTTTTATACTTTTCTCCTGCATAATAATTTTCCAAATACCTTATTTGATAGCATACATCCAAGCATAGCCCCCAGACTATTATGCAGCATATCGTCCCACTCAAAAAGTCCCCTGCAAAAAACAAGCTGACAAACCTCGATAAAAAATGAGAACAGCGCTCCCATCAGCAGCGCACGTACAGCTGGAATTTTCCTGTAAAATACAAAGGGAAACAAACAGCCTGCCGGCATCAAAAGCACGATATTCAGTAAAATTTCCTCTAATATCCCTTTATCTCCCAAGGCAGCTTCTCTCCATGACCAGAAAAGCTCAAGCTGATAAGAATACTCCCCATTTGATGTTCTTGTAAATACAGTAGATGCAAGCACAACCATCAAAAATACAAACAGTAATTCCGCTGCCGCTGCCTGGGAGCATACTATTTTTCCCTTTCTTATAAGCCATAATACCACAGTTGTCACAAAACTCAGTAAAATAAAAAATATAACAAGTTCCATAACCGACCAGGGACGGTTATGTGTCATAATGATTTCATACATTAATCCCTACACTTCTTCAAAAAACGTATCCGGTCGCTCCGGGGTAAAAATCTCATTGCAAGTCATAACTGTAACAAGGTCTTCTGTATCTGAAAGATTGATAATGTTGTGCGTCCATCCTGGAATCATATAAATTGCTTCAATCTTATCTCCGCTTACTTCAAATTCTACCGTTTCTCCCGTATTAATATTTCTTTCCTGAATGAGGCCATGACCGTGAACTACAATAAACTGCTCCCATTTACTGTTATGCCAGTGTTGTCCTTTTGTGATTCCCGGCTTGCTGATGTTAATAGAAACCTGACCACAGTCTTCTGTATGCACAAGCTCTGTAAAACTTCCTCTGGAATCGCAGTTCATTTTCATTGCATATTTAAATTTATCTGCTGGAAGGTATGTTAAATACAAGCTAAAAAGTTTCTTCGCAAAAGAGCCATCAGGGCACTTTGGCATCATTAAATTTACAGGCTGCTTTTTAAACTGTTCCAGCAAATCCACAATCTCTCCAAGAGTTGCCTTATGTGTCACTGGTACACAGCAATATCTCCCATCTTCTTTCAAAACTGTTTCCACACCATTAAACTCACAGCGCTGCTCTTTTCCTTCAAGCAAATCAAACATTCCTTCAACAAGATCGTCAATATAAAGAACTTCAAGCTCTGTACTTCTGTCGTTTACCGTAAATTCTTCATCATTTGCCACTGCCCAGCAGAAAGTAGAAATAGCGCTGTTATACTTTGGTCTGGAATGTCCCATAAGATTCACAAAACGATAAACATACACAGGAGCTCCTGTTTCTTCTCCATAAGAGAAAAACAACTCCTCTCCTGCTTTTTTGCTTCTACCGTACTCACTGTTCCCAAAACGCCCCGCCAGGGTTGCCTGTACAGAAGAACTTAACATAATGCCAGCTTTGTTATTATGCTTTTTCAATGTATCAAGAAGCTGTGAAGCAAAACCAAAATTTCCCTTCATAAAGTCTTCCGGATTTTCCGGACGGTTTACACCGGCAAGATTAAATACAAAATCTGCTTTTTTGCAGTATTCATCCAATTCCGCCTCTGCACTGTCTATATCATATTCGTAAATTTCATCAATTACAATTCCCGGTCTTGTTTTATTCTTGCCGTCTCTTATATTTTTCAGATTATTGCAAAGAGCCGTTCCTACCATTCCCTTTGCGCCGGTAACTAATATATTCATACTTTCTACCTGACCTTTTTGAATTTTTATTATAATTCGTTCTCGTTTTTTCTCCAGACCATTTTGTTAACTACATTTACATATCCCTGGATGATTCTTACCACCTTCATAGACACTGTTTCATCTACATAATCAGGACAGGGCTTACCAAGAACCCCTTTCTGTTTCATCTCGATTGCCATGTCTGTAGCATTAAGAAGTTCCTTTGTTGTAATTCCGGCAAGAATAAAGTCACCTGCTTCAAGAGCCTCCGGTCTTTCTGTGGAAGTACGAATACATACAGCTGCAATAGGATGTCCGATTGATAAATAGAAGCTGCTTTCTTCCGGAAGGGTACCGCTGTCACTTACAATCGCCAGCGCATTCATCTGAAGACAGTTGTAATCATTAAATCCAAGCGGCTCATTTACCCGCACTCTCGGATCAAGCTTAAATCCACTCTTTTCCAGTCTGTTCTTGCTTCTTGGATGGCAGGAATAAAGAATCGGCATATCGTATTTTTCTGCCAGCGCATTAATTGCAGTAAAAAGACTTGTAAAGTTCTTTTCTGTATCAATATTTTCCTCACGATGTGCACTGAGAAGAATATAGTTATCTTTCTCAAGACCCAAACGTTCCAACACATCACTTTTCTCAATTTTCTCAAGATTTCCCCGCAGCACTTCTGCCATTGGCGAACCTGTCATATATGTTCTTTCTTTTGGAAGACCGGTATCTGCAAGGTATTTACGGGCAAACTCAGAATAGCAGAGATTTACATCTGAAATTACATCTACAATTCTTCTGTTTGTCTCTTCTGGCAGACATTCGTCCTTACAACGGTTCCCTGCCTCCATGTGAAATAAAGGAATATGAAGGCGTTTTGCCGAAATAGCAGAAAGACATGAGTTTGTATCTCCCAACACTAAATATCCGTCCGGTTTCAGCTCACTTAAAAGCTCATAGCTTCTTCCGAGAATGTTTCCACAGGTCACACCAAGATTCTCTCCAACAACAGGAACAAGAATGTCCGGTCCAAATTCACCGTCATTATTTTTCAATTCAAAATCTTCCCAAAATACAGTAGAAAGATTCTTATCCCAGTTCTGATTATAATAAATCACGCAAGTATCAAAGTACTCTCTGCATCTTTTAATTACAGCTGCAAGACGGATAATCTCCGGACGTGTTCCAAGACCGATACACAGCTTCGTTCTGCCATTATTTTTCCATTTAAAATTGTGTTCCATGATTCTCCTCCAATTAAACACCGCTGCTTCTTACTCCTCTGCCAGTCTTTCCTGAATATAAGCAAGCTTTGCGATTGTTTCCTTTGTCTCTTCCAAATTCAGAAGTTTTGTATTATTACTGTTAAACTCAGTCAGGGTATTTCTCTCTGCATCCCCGTCTTTAAAATATTTATCGTAGTTTAATCCACGATTGTCTGCCGGAACACGATAGAAGTTCCCCATATCGATTGCTTTTGCACATTCCTCATTCGTAAGCAATGTCTCATACATCTTCTCACCATGACGAATACCAATCACCTTAATTTCTTCTTTCTTACCGCCGAATAACTCACATACTGCCTCCGCCTGTGTCTGAATAGTACAAGCCGGAGCTTTCATAATTAAAAGATCTCCGTTCTCTCCGTTTTCAAATGCAAAAAGCACAAGGTCTACTGCTTCGTCAAGAGACATAATAAAACGTGTCATAGACGGCTCTGTAACAGTAATTGGATTTCCTGCTTTAATCTGGTCAATCCAAAGAGGAATTACAGAACCACGTGAACACATTACATTACCGTATCTTGTACAGCAAATCTTTGTTTTTCCGGACATACGGCTCTTGGCTACTGCAACCTTTTCCTCTATAGCCTTTGTAATTCCCATAGCATTAATTGGGTACGCTGCTTTGTCAGTAGATAGGCAGATTACTGCCTCCACACCTTCCTCAATGGCTGCTGTTAAAACATTTTCTGTTCCAATTACATTTGTTTTTACCGCTTCCATCGGGAAAAATTCACATGACGGAACCTGCTTTAAAGCTGCTGCATGAAATATGTAATCGACACCACGCATTGCATTTTTACATGACTGCAAATCTCTTACATCTCCAATATAAAACTTAATCTTATCCGCTACTTCCGGCATTTTTACCTGATATTCATGACGCATATCATCCTGCTTTTTCTCATCACGGGAAAAAATACGGATTTCACCAATATCCGTTTTCAGAAAACGATTCAAAACCGCATTTCCAAAAGAACCTGTACCGCCTGTAATCATCAAAGTTTTTCCTGTAAATAAAGACATCTTTTTTTCTCCTTCGCTTTTATTTTATTTTTATATTGTCGGCATATTGCCACATATCACACAACATCGTTTCTTATAAAACGCAATTCCATATTTCAAAATGTTGGGGACACCCAGATTTTCTATCTCTAAATTCCCTTTCACACTTTTTCAAGCGCTTTTCCCAGTTCTCCACGAAAATAATACCTGCCAAATCTTTTTCTCTTATCTACATAATAATCCTGTCTGATAGAACTTTACGTCCTGTTTTTCCATCAAACTCAGCAAGTGTTACCTGTTTTCTGGAAAAAACAACCAGGTATCCATACTTTAGTTTAATGTAATCTTCCATTCTCCACCATTATCCGGTCCCTTGCGTTCTATTATATTTTCATTCTTCAATTCTGATATATATCTTGCAACTGTTCTATTCGTAACATTTAATGCTATTCTTAACTCATCTGTAGAAACATTCGGATTTTCAGAAATCATTTTAAGTATCATGCAAGCTTTGGCAATCTTCTTCTTCGAATACCCGGGCATCAATTCTTTAATTTTCTCTTCTGAAATTTCTATGACATTTTCTATGACATTTTCTATGACATTTTTATTGGAATCTTTCTCCATCTTCATCACAAGTGTTACCTGATTAAGATTTGTATCCTCAATCAGCTCCGGCTCTATCCAGCCTTCTGATTTCCACACATCAAGAATCGTTGGAAAACCAGAACCAGCATTATCTCCAAACCCAACCAATCTAAGCATCGTCTGCATATGTGGATTTCTTGATTTTGAATTACCACCACGATAAATATCTTCAAGTGGAAGTTTCAAAATTCCCGGATTTGTAAACTCAAATGAATCTGATTTCTTGATTACCTTTAAAACACCTGCATCCATCAGGTAATCCGCATGTATAATCATATTCACAAATCCCTCACGAACAGCTTTGTGCACAGGAGTATCATCTATACGCTGCACACCACCTTCTAACTTGAATGGCTTTTTCAAATCCTCCATCAACTTTGGTGTCACCTTTGTAAAAAAATTAAACAGGTTGTTTTCCCATGTGCCATCATAGGTAATTCTATCGTTCCAGCGAATATCTGCTGTCACTTGACTTTCATTACGGTAATCCATGAAGACATTATCAAACCGTTCTCTGATAGCCTGTCCCGTACCAAACATTAAAAGCCCAGCCAAAGTCAAACCTTCTACTCCAGTTCTTCTATCCCTTCTATAACCACCTAGTTTTTCAAGAAAAGACTTGTCTTCCAGGGAATTCCATACATGACCATCATTTCTAATTTCAAAAATCTGACGATACTTTCTTAAAGTTTCTTTATCAATATCGTGCATCGTATAATACTCAATAATCTGATTATCATTACCTTCTGAATTCTGGTCTCTTATCATTCCCCGAATCTCATGCTCTGTCGCATGATAGTCGCCTTCATGATTTCTTTTATATGTTCCTCTATATGGATTTTCACCAACATATACTGGACGCATGTTAAAATCGGCTCTTGGAACATGAATCACCATAAGACTGATATTATCTTCTTCAACAATCTCTACATCTTCGTCTTTTAATAAATTGACATTTACCTTACTTCCATTAATTGTATTCCAAAAATCCTCTTTTTGCTTGGAGGGATTATCTATACCCTGTATTATAAACCGTTCTTCCGATGTCGCTTTCGTTTTATCTTCCTTTACACCAAATATGATATATCCACCTTTAGTGTTAGCAAAAGCAGAATATGACTCATATACAGACTTTGGTACACTGCTTTCTGCTTTTTTACACTCTATATCAACTTTTTCACCTTGGTAAATGAGTTTCTTTAACTCATGCATATTCATTGCGGCACCTCCGTAATACAACTCCCAAACATTCCTACAGCATTCAATTATAAATATTTCATTTATAATTCATCAGAAATTTTTTCTGTGGTTCTTTCCTCCCGCTCTTGACTGCAGGCTTTATTTTCGCAACATATATACTCAATAGCCATTTAAACGCTCACTAAGTATTGTGCACCAATCCTCTGAAAACGCACACTATATCTGCGAAACACTAATCTGTATCTATAATAAAATTAAAGAGTTAATTATTTAAAATAATCCAGACTACAACGTTTTAAATCATGTTTTAATATACCAGGCAAATAATCCACATATAAACTATGTTTTTCAAAAAAACATTCTATACTTTCTTCTTTTTTTTTCAGACAAACAAGAGATTCAAATTCTCTCTTTTTATTTTGTTTATGTCTTAATAAAATCTCTCTACTCTTCAAACTGCTACGTATTTTATATACAATTGCAATATCTCCATTTGATCCACCAGACTTCAAATATGCCGGAAAAAACACATCCACATCCCCAACATTATAAATATCTATATTTAATTCCTCTATAATTTCTCGTCGTAAATTATCATCTAAATTTACAATTCCATTTTTAATATCATTTATTCCTATACCGCCCCCCGGTAGTTGATATCTAAATGGTGTACTTGTTTTTTTATTCATTCTTCCAATTATATAACATCTGTCCTCTGTTTCTACCAGTCCGGCCGCAAAGCAAACTGCACACTTTTCATCATTATGCATTTTATGGTTTATACTATATAAATAGTGTGCATAATCTGACTCATTTAACTCTATACAAAAATCTTCTGGTCCGTTTTCCATCTTACCAATACAAAACACCTTGCCACGAGTCAAATGTGGATTATATCTTACGCACTTATTCCAATATAGTTCTATATTTTCTTGTACTATTTTACTCAAATATATTTTCTTATCTCCAAGAGACACCCTTATATTTTTTTTTATAATATTTATATTTACCTCATTATTCATTTCGTTCATACCAATTATTCATTCCAATTTGTATATAATTTATCTCTTTATCACTCCTGAAGTATTCTGGCCATACTTTTGCTCCATCTATTACCGTTGCATCTTTTTTCATTTGATTTAATAACGCACCTTTTCCCAGAGAACAGTACAGCCTGTGCTTCGTTACTAGCAACAAACAGTCGAACAATATTAAATCTTCCGGAAATCTAAACGATTTACATTTTGCTATTTCATAAATTTCTTCATCTGAATAATATGGATCATTGACGCAAACATCACTCTCTTTTTTTAACTTTCTTACTATTTCCAATGTAGGTGAACCTGTATGTACTTTTATATCGCCTTTATATGACAAGCCTAAAATTCCTATTTTTTTATATCGCCTTAATTTTAATATATTCAGTAAATCCTCTATATATTTTTCATTGTACTCCTTAGCAGTTTTTATAATTGACAGCTTATCACAGAGCGAGGTTCCTTCCAGCAAATATTCTGCTGAAAGCGGGACACAATATCCCCCGATTCCGAAACCAGGATTGTATGTATCTATATTCCATTTTGTTCCTGCTAATTTTAATATTTCATTAATGTCAATATCCGGGTAAGCTACCGCTAGCTGATTTGCAATTGTAATATTCACATATCTTATAACATTTTCTACACTCTTAACCGCTTCTGCTGAATGATAATCATTTGCGCAAACAAGATTTTCACAAACCTTCCCTAACAATTCATATATATATTTATCGTCTTCTTTATTAACACATCCAAAAACACGTGGGATTGTTTTTAAATTTTTATCTGCCGAAACAAACCAATCTCTTCGCGGAGCGAGTACAAGGGAATATTTTTCAATGGGAACTTCGCATTTTTTTAGCAATGGCAGTATACATTTATCCGTAAGTCCAGGCGTTAAAGTAGACTCTATAATAATTACAATTTTTTCCTCTACCTCAGAATTAGAATAATATAGGATTTTATTTAACACGTCTTTTAAAGCTTCAAAATATGGTTTCATATTTTTTTCAGTAGGAATAGCTATGAAATTTATATTACTATATAATTCTCCTGTAAACAGACCAATTTCAATCGTTCCGTTTTGAAACCAAAAATTAAAATCATATCCGCACCAATATTCTAAATTAGGTATTACGCTCTCCCCGTTTTTTATTCTCTTGATTTTTTCCTCATCAATGTCATAAATTATAGTTTTTACTCCCTTTTCTGCATATGATATGGCCGTAGTCAGCCCTATATATCCAGCCCCCCAAACTACAATTCTATCTGAATTTTTCAATGTCCTGTCCTCCTTCAAACATGACCTTCGTCAGATCACTGATTTCCCCGTTATTTACTTGAAGTGCCTGCTTTGAACATTTTCCTATCAAGAAAAAATGTTTATCTTTATATTTTCTGTAAATTTTTTTGTAATTATTATATAGAAATTTGATTCCACACATTAAACCTTTTCTCGTATATCCAAATAAAATTATTACAGTTTTTTTCTCTTTTAAATCATTTTCATTCAATTTTATCAAAACAAAATAATCTGTATCAGCATCTTCTATCAAAAAAGAAATTTCTGATATTATAAATCCTTGTTTTTCAGAGTTAATCACTGTTTTATGTTCAAATGTATACTGACTCAATTTTTCCTCTTGAATAAATGTCTTAAATTGCGGAAAATACATATCAATATATCTGTCTGTCAAAATATTATCTAGCGGACCTCCTATGCAGACCTCTGAACTTGACTGAATTTTTTCCATATAACTAGACAATGATTTTATTTCTATTTCTTTTCCAGCTATTTTATACAATTTTGCAAAAACAGATAGCACGTATGCCTGTTCAAAAGTAATCATTATGCCGTTTCTTGCATCTCTCTGTTCGCTTGTAAGCACACAAACCTCTCTGTCTTTAACAGGCAAAATAGCTTTTAATTTGCGCCTTACACATTTTTTCTTTATCAAATCCACACAAAAATATATATTAATTGAATATTACGGTGCGGCAGAGCCGCCAGTCCGGTGTGGCGAGAGCCACCTGTCC